>UOFY01000042.1_pt1 | contig 133154 bp, 138 predicted proteins | sample 1990141 | NCBI WGS metagenome assembly UOFY01 (sample SAMEA4728526, study PRJEB27164) | hydrothermal vent metagenome | biome: marine basaltic hydrothermal vent biome; feature: marine hydrothermal vent; material: mineral | place: Pacific Ocean | collected 2011-06-14/2011-07-23 | depth 1741 m | reverse complement strand
GGCGGTTCCGCCGGGGAGCTAGCCGAGCTGATTCAATTATGTTTAACCTGCTTACAAACCAATGGCTGGCTGGTGATGAACTTTGTGACTCTGGAAAATCTTGCCACCGCCACACACGCACTTGCACAGCAAAATGCCCGCTGGGATGTCACCCAATTACAGGCCAGTCGCAGCCAGCCTATTTTACATATGCACCGTATGCAGGCTGAAAATCCAGTCTGGATCGTCTGTGCACAAAAAACAAATGTGGAGCAATAAAGAATATGAGCACTAAACCATCCGGCATCTTGTATGGTGTGTCACTGGGTCCGGGTGATCCGGATTTAATCACCCGTCATGCCTGGTCACTATTACAACGAAGTGATGCGGTCTGGACTTATCCCGTACGCAGTAAAAAAAGTGACAGTTATGCACTGGACATTGTTTTACGAGCCGGCCTGTCTCTACCCGCCGCCAGTCAGGCTTTGGTTTTCCCCATGACGCATGATCAGGATAAACTGGCAAAGTACTGGTTGCAGGCGGCCGAGATTATTATTGAACGCTTGCATGCCGGGCAGGATGTTTTATTTCTGGTTGAAGGTGATGCTTCAACTTATTCCACCTATGGTCATTTGGCGAGAACCGTGATCTCACTGGATGAAAATATTCAGGTAGAAACCGTGGCCGGGGTTTGCTCATTTAATGCGGCTGCGGCAAAACTACAAACCTCATTGGCCGATACTGACGAGACCATCGCTATCATTCCGGCCAGCTACGGTGTCACTGTCATCGATGAACTGTTAAAACAGTTCGATACCCTGGTATTGCTTAAAGTAAAACCATTGATGGATGAGATCATTGAATTACTCACGCAGCGGAACATTCTTCAGCACAGCCAGTTCATCGAAAAGGTGGGAACTCCGGATGAACACATTGTTAAGGATGTGGCGAGTTTAAAAGGTATCACGGTTAACTACCTGTCGCTGCTGCTGGTAAAAAATCCCCACCGCGAACGCGGCGAACTTATTCGAGGTTGCCGCAAAAAACCTGACACCGAGAAAACAGGGGGTTCCTCATGACAGAAAAAATCCGCATCGCAATGTTAGCCATCACCAAACATGCCGCCAATCAAGTCAAAGCAGCCGGTTTAAAAATGCCGGATGCCGATATTATTGTGTCTGAAAAATTTGCTCATGTGATGGAAGGCATGCCAAATAACGTTATTGTTAGCAGCGGGCCCTTGCGACCTCAAATCGGCAATATTTTTTCCAGCTACGATCAACTGGCTTTTTTTGTCTCGCTGGGCGCAGTGGTACGTTTGATTGCACCGCACCTTAAATCAAAAGAAGAAGATCCGGGTGTAGTCGTCGTCGATGACGCTGCACGTTTTGTTATTCCAGTTCTCTCCGGTCATGTGGGCGGCGCAAATGCTTTTGCCGAACAACTGGCCGACTTACTTGGCGCTACGGCAGTATTAACAACAGCATCCGATGCCAGCAAGACCATTGCTGTTGATATTTTAGGCCGTGAGCTGGGCTGGAAAGTCGAAGCACCGAAAATAAATATCACCCGCGTATCGGCCAATGTCGTCAATGAAGAAACCATTGCCCTGGTACAGGAATGCGGTGCAAAAAACTGGTGGACACGTGCAACGCCAATCCCAAAAAATATCCATCTGTTTGAACATTTCAATCAAGTCGATCTCGACCAGTATAAATCCGTGCTGTTAATTACTCAGCGTGAAATCCCCGCTGAAATCTGGCAACAACTGGATGAACGATTAGTCGTGTATCGTCCACCGAAAGGCTAAACAAATGGACAAAATAATCCTTGGCGTTGGTTGTGATCGCAATACCGTTTTAAAAACACTGGAAACGGCAATCGATCTTGCCCTTCTGGAAATCGAACAGAAACATGACTCGGTCGTTTCCATGGCCACCATTGATAAAAAAAATGATGAAGTGGCCTTGCTGGAATTATCGCGCAAGCGCAACTGGCCTTTGCAATTTTACCCGGCCGAACAGTTAGCCCTGGTTGAAGTTCCCAACCCGTCCGAAGTCGTGCGCAAATATGTAGGCACACCGGCGGTGTCCGAAGCCGCCGCGATGCTGGCGGCCAATACAGGCATTGAAGATTTATTGCTGGAAAAATTTAAATACCGTGGTGAAGATAATAAAAACGCCACGGTTTCGATAGTGAGGTTACGATAATGAATAAAGGTAAAATATTTTTAGTGGGCTTTGGCCCCGGTGCTGAAGCACACATGAGTGTGCGCGCACTGGAAGCCATTAAAGAATCGGATGTTGTGATTGGTTACTCGACCTATATTCGTCTGGTAAAAAACCTACTCGACGGCAAAGAGATCGTGCGTAAGGGCATGACCGAAGAAATCGATCGTTGCATGCAAGCTTATGAGCATGCACAAAAAGGCAAAACCGTGGCCTTAATTTCATCCGGTGACATTGGCATCTACGGTATGGCCGGGCCAACTTATGAAGTATTGCTGCAATCAGGCTGGACACCTGACAGCGATATTCAAGTTGAAATCGTTCCCGGCAGTACCGCGCTGTCGGCATCGGCTTCTTTAGTCGGCGCACCACTGACCCATGATTTCTGCTCTATCTCGCTGTCTGATTTATTAACGCCCTGGCCGGTAATCGCAAAACGGTTGGATGCGGCCGGGCACAGTGATTTTGTGGTGGCCTTGTATAATCCGAAAAGTGGACGGCGCACTGGGCAAATAGAAGAAGCCCAGCGAATTTTATTACAATACCGCAAAGCCGATACCCCGGTTGCCATTGTCAAATCTGCCTATCGAGATTTACAGGAAATTCAAATGGTACGACTGGATGAAATGAAGGACTGCAAAATCGGTATGTTGACCACGGTGCTGATCGGTAATAGCAGCACCTTTATGCAGGAAGGTCTGATGATCACGCCTCGCGGTTATCGTAACAAGTACGATGGCATTACTGGTGCAACGCTGGATGGTGAAAAACGCGGTCGCTCATTGAGCATGGGTCTGGATGGCTGGAAAGCCTGCATCCGCCAGCACCTGCGAGATCATCCTGAACAGCCTTTAAGTAAAGTGGCAACACATTTTGAAGCCACGGTTGGCGAAGTGCTCTCAGCTATTTATGAAGCCAGTATAAATGATAAAGCCGGTGAATATTTATCGGCCAGTGTGCCTGCTGAGATGCTGGACAACAGTCTTTCCGCACTTAAGCAATGGGGAGCCTTGCGCGCCGTTGTTCGCAGCGAGGCTGGCGCAATCAGTGAACTGTTCCTGCAGGCGGATGATCTTTCTTTATCCGAGACACAATTAAAAATTGAAAATGAACATTTCCATCTGCATGTTGACTGGTCTCGCGTTAGCGCGGCCTGGTTAGTACGTCGTGCGGATCGCCTCTGTGGAATATATTTTACCGATAACTTTAATCAAACCGTGTTCAATCTGTCCCTACTGCGTACGGACGGTGAATTTAATACCAACGCCCTGCAACAGTTTGAGCAACTCTGGCAGCAATTCAGCTATACCGACGAAGAGGAGTTAGCGGTCAATGAGTGAACTGGAAAAACCTAAAATGATGGATTATGCGCGACACATGCTGGTCTGTGTCGGCCCACGTTGTACCGAAGATGGCGAATCACAGGATTTGTTCGACTCACTGAGTGAAAAGTTTAAAGCCGCCGGGATTGATAATGGCGAGTTACGAGTTAAACGTACCCGCACCCAGTGTTTTGCCACCTGCAAGTCCGGCCCGGTACTGTGCATTCAACCAGATGGGATCTGGTATTACAATGTGACTGAAGCGAATCTGGACAGAATCATTCAAGAACATCTGGTCGGCGGGCAACCGGTTGAAGACTTGATTTATCATCGTGGGCCGGAATGTGCGACGGCCTGAGTGGTCGTCAGTTAATCCAGTGCAAATACTTTCATGACCAGCATGATCATCAGTCTGATACTGGCATTGTTGCTTGATCGCCTGTTCGGTGAGCCTCGGTATGCACATCCACTGGTTGGCTTTGGTCACCTTGTAAGTTGGGTAGAGAAGAACTTGAACGTTTCTACAGGTTCGACTGTAGGTTCGACTTCAGTCGAACATCCGCGTGTTCGACTGAAGTCGAACCTACAATTAAAACAAAAATTTTATGGTGGCCTCGGCGTTCTACTACTGACATTGCCCCCCGTTAGCCTGCTATTTTATATCGAATCACGTCTAAACTCGGAATGGCGGTTAATATTATTAAATGGTGTAGTGCTTTATCTTGCCATTGGTGCACGTAGTCTTGTTCAACATGCACACCAGGTACGTGATGCATTGCTGAATAAAAATATAGAACATGCCCGCATCCGTACCAGTTATCTGGTCAGTCGGGATACCGCCGAAATGAAACCACAGGATATGGCACGCGCCACCATTGAATCAACCCTGGAAAATGGCAGTGATGCTCTATTTGCCCCTCTCTTCTGGTTTTTAATTGCCGGTGCGCCAGGAGTATTATTTTATCGTCTGGCCAACACCCTGGATGCCATGTGGGGATATAAAACACCCCGCTTCCATCACTTTGGCTGGGCAGCAGCACGACTGGATGATCTATTAAATTTTATTCCGGCTCGCCTTACTGCATTGAGTTATGCCCTCACGGGGAAATTCACTAATGCCATGCAATGCTGGTTGGCACAGGCCGATCAGTGTGCCAGTCCCAATGCCGGGCCAGTAATGGCCGCCGGTGCCGGTGCACTGTCCTTACAATTAGGTGGCCCAGCCATGTATCACGGCCAGCTTCAAGATCGACCTCCATTAGGAAAAGGCTCACTTCCAGAAGCAACCGATATTGATCAGGCTATAAATTTACTCCACCGTAGTCTTGGTCTGTGGTTGCTGATATTGATACTCGTCTGGGGAGGATTACATCTTGCTTGAACACGGTGGAAAATTACGCCATGCGGCACAGCAATATAATATTCCTCTAGCGCAATGGATGGATCTTTCTACTGGCTTGAATCCACAGGCATGGCCAGTATGCGAAATCCCCGCCAGTGCCTGGTTACGCTTACCGGAAGAAGAAGACGGCCTGAGTGAAATCGCCGGGCAGTATTATGGCGCAGAAAATTGTTTAGCCATAGCCGGTTCACAGGCCGCCATTCAAACCCTGCCGCAGTTATATGCTAAGCAAAAAAATCACTATCGTGTAGGCCTGTTAGCACCAGCCTATGCCGAACATGCTCATGCCTGGCAGCAGGCCGGTTTTAATAGTGTTGCTCTGTCGATAAATAACATCGAAACTCATCTTGATCAGATTGATATTTTACTCATCGTAAATCCCAATAATCCCACCGGGCATTTATTTTCCCCCACCCAACTGCTGGAGTGGCATCAGCAATTAGCATCGCGCGGTGGCAGTCTGATTGTCGATGAAGCTTTTATGGATGCCACACCGAAAAATTCATTAGCTGCGTATAGCCATCATGAGAAATTAATTGTATTACGATCCATGGGGAAATTTTTTGGCCTGGCTGGCGCGCGAGTAGGATTTGTTCTGGCTGCAAAAAATACACTGAATCAATTAGCCGATATACTCGGCCCCTGGCCAATCAGTGGCGCATCCAGAATCATCGCCCTTGCGGCTTTGCAGGATGTGAAGTGGCATCAACATAGCCGCCGCTACCTGCAACAACAGGGACAACAGCTGCATGATTTATTATCCAAACAGGGCTTAACACCGACGGGCGGAACGGCATTGTTTCAATGGTTACAAACTCCGCAGGCAGCATCAATTCATCAACAATTCGCAAAACAGGGCATACTCACACGATTGTTTAGCGAACCCATAAGCCTACGATTTGGCTTGCCTGCCAATGACACGCAGTGGCAGCGACTTGAACTAGCCTTATTGCAATTAAGTGATAATGATACCGGTTCGGCTACACCTATCAGGTTTGCCCGCCAATGAGTATTTTAATGGTACAGGGCACGACCTCGGACGCAGGTAAAAGTGTGCTGGTCACCGCACTGTGCCGGAGTCTGGCTCGCAGAGGGATCAGCGTTGCACCGTTTAAGCCACAAAACATGGCATTGAACTCTGCGGTCACCATTGACGGCGGTGAGATTGGTCGTGCTCAGGCTTTGCAGGCGCAAGCCGCCGGCATCCAGCCACACACCGATATGAACCCGGTACTACTCAAGCCAAATTCAGACACCGGGGCACAGGTCATTATTCGTGGTCATGCAGTTGGCAATATGAATGCCAGCGCCTACCATCGCTACAAATCAATTGCACGCAAGGCGGTACTTGAATCCTGTCAACGCCTGCAACAACAGTACGATGTGGTGCTGGTTGAAGGGGCAGGCAGTCCGGCTGAAGTTAATTTACGCGAAAATGATATTGCCAATATGGGTTTTGCCGAGGCCGTAAACTGTCCAGTCCTACTGATCGCCGACATTAATCGTGGCGGCGTGTTTGCACATCTTGTGGGCACACTTGAACTACTAAGTCAGTCGGAACAGGCACTGGTCAAGGGGCTGGTGATAAATCGTTTTCGTGGTGATCTTTCACTATTGCAATCCGGCCTTGACTGGTTAGAACAACGAACCAGCAAAGCCGTTACTGGTGTATTGCCTTATTTACATGACTTGCACCTTGAAGGTGAGGACAGTCTGGCACGGAATGATGGTCTGGCACTAAGTGAAAAATGTTTAAGTGTGATCGTACCTGCTTTGCCACGTTTGAGTAATCATACCGACTTTGATCCTTTGCGCCTGCACCCACAGGTTAATCTTCGTTTTATTGATGTAGGTGAAGACATCCCTTCCGCTGATTTAATTATACTGCCAGGTAGTAAAAATGTTTGCGCTGATCTTGCCTGGCTACGTGAACAGGGCTGGGAAGAAGCTATTCAACGACATCTACGCTATGGCGGAAAGCTGATCGGGATTTGCGGTGGCTTTCAAATGTTGGGTCAGGCCATTTTAGATCCCGATGCCATTGAAGACCATTGTGGTACTTGTCAGGCTCTAAATTATATCGAAATGACAACCACGCTGACCGCGAATAAAAAATTACGTAATGTGCAGGGGCGCTTATTATTAGATGGTTCTGCCGTTCATGGCTATGAAATTCATAGCGGCCTGAGTCAGGGACCGGCGCTTAACTCCGCAGCCGTTGATCTTGGCAATCATAACGATGGCACATTATCCGAAGATGGGCAAATCATGGGAACCTATTTACATGGTTTGTTTGAATCCAGCGAAGCCTGCACGGCACTGCTTAACTGGGCAGGATTAAAAAATAGTCAGGCAATGGATTATGCGCAACGCTGTAATACGGACATTGATCGTATTACCGATGCAGTTGAACACCATCTTGATATGGCGGCCATTGACCGCTTGTTAGGGCTGGATGGGTTAAAGAAAAACGTTATGTAGGTTGGGCAGAACAAGGCGAAGCCCAACATTGGGTTGCTCTATATTTTGTTGGGCTTCGCCTTGTTCTGCCCAACCTACAGGGTATTTGAAATAACGATAATGAAAGCGGAAATTGATTATTGACTCGGTGACGTACGCTCAGACCGTAGGTTGGGTTGAGCAACGCGAAGCCCAACATTTGGCTCGCTCTATATTTTGTTGGGCTTCATTTCATTTAGCCCAACCTACATATTTAACTAGAAATATATTATGAAAGAATTAATTCTTGGTGGTGTGCGCTCGGGAAAAAGCCGACTGGCTGAACAACACGCGCTGGCCTCCAAACTTGAAGTAATTTATATCGCCACCGCCACGGTGGGTGATGCAGAAATGCAGCAACGCATCGAGTTACATCGTCAGCAACGTCCCTCAAGTTGGTCATTAATTGAAGAACCGATAAAGCTGGCGACAGTATTACAACAACAGGCCAGAGAGGATCGCTGTCTGCTGCTTGACTGTCTGACCTTGTGGTTAACGAATTTATTATTAAATGATGATACAACAGCACTAATGCGCGAACGTGATGCTCTGCTTGAAATATTGTCCGATCTACCTGGACATATAATTTTAGTCAGTAATGAAACCGGTATGGGCATAGTGCCCGAATCAAAACTTGCCCGTCGTTTCGGTGATGAAGCCGGACACCTGCATCAAGAACTGGCCCAACGTTGTGATCGCGTAATTTTAACTATTGCCGGTCTCCCACAGGTATTAAAAGGAAAAATATGATGACTTCTGAATGGCTCAAGGTTCCGAGTACGCCATTAAATAAACAAGCTGCACTTGATGCTGAAGCACGACAAATGCAGTTGACCAAGCCTCCTGGAGCACTGGGGAAACTGGAAAACATAGCGATACGTCTTGCCTCGATGCAAAACACAGTCAATCCCTGTCTGGACAATATTCACATCAATGTTTTTGCTGCTGATCACGGCGTGGCGACACGGGGAGTATCAGCTTTTCCGCAGGCAGTCACAGTTGAAATGATTCGCAATTTTTCCCGAGGGGGGGCGGCAATCAATGTGCTTGCCCGTAATTTGGAAGCAACATTAAATGTAATTAATCTGGGCACCGCCAGTGCCCCCGGCCCATTAGACAAGGTGATAGATCGACACATTGCTGCTGGTACTGCTGACTTTTCTGAACAACCCGCAATGAGTGAAGAGCAATTCTATGATGCTTTAAATGCCGGTAGGCAAGCCGCTGAACGAGCCGCCGTTGAAAAGGCAGATTTATTTATTGGTGGTGAAATGGGAATTGGTAACACCACCTCAGCCTCCGCAATTGCCTGTGTCTTGCTGGATAAAGAAGCTCGAGAACTAACCGGGCCAGGTACGGGGCTTGATGATAAAGGTATTTCACGCAAGGCTGAAATTATCGCCACCGCGTTGAAGCTTCATAAATTAAGCGCAGACAAACCACTGGATATCCTCCGTTGCCTGGGGGGCTTTGAAATCGTGGCGCTCACCGGCGCTTATCTTTCCTGTGCCCATACCGGCCTGCCCGTTTTAGTCGATGGTTTTATCAGTAGTGTCGCAGCACTGGCGGCTGTCGCCATCAGTGAAAATTCTGCTGACTGGTTTATTTATTCCCATGCCTCCGCAGAACCCGGTCATGCGCACATAATGTCCGCGCTAAATGCTCAACCCTTACTGGATCTGGGCATGCGACTGGGTGAAGGTAGTGGTGCAGCGGTTGCCGTACCCTTACTCCGCGTTGCCTGTGATTTGCATAATAATATGGCGACCTTTGCTGAGGCTGGGGTTTCAGAAAAAACTGAATAATGCGTTCCTTTATTATTGCCATTCAATTTCTTACCCGTATACCGGTACCCGGACTCGGAGAAATCGGTGAACACGAAGTGGGGCGTTCACTGGCTTATTACCCCTTAGTGGGCCTTGTGATCGGCGTACTACTCAGTGCTTTTAACTGGATACTAGCCGATACACCGGCAGGCTTACAGGCCGGCTTAATCTTAGCCCTATGGGTGCTGATCACCGGCGCACTACACCTGGATGGATTAGCCGACAGTGCCGATGCCTGGATAGGTGGACTGGGTAACAAAGAACGCACACTGCAAATCATGAAAGATCCCCGCTGTGGGCCAGCAGCCGTTGTCCTGGTTGTACTGCTATTATTAATAAAATTTTCAGCATTACAGGTTCTCATCGAAAATGAGCAGTGGCAGATTTTAATACTCTCGCCTCTACTTGCACGAACTTCTTTGCCGCTCTTATTTCAAACCACAGCCTATGTACGTAAAGGTGGGATCGGTTCCGCCATGGCCGAACATGTTTCATCATTTGAAGGTATTTTGTTACCCATGTTGATCAGCCTCACAATTATCATCATGATGGGCTGGAGTGGCTTAGTATTAATACTATCTATTATGGGTGTTTTTATTTTATTGCGAGCCATGATGATGCAACGACTAGATGGTATAACTGGAGATACAGCAGGTGCATTAGTCGAAGTTATCGAGATGCTCGTCCTGGTGGTAGCGGTGTTATTACCAATAACCTAATATCTATTTTAAATCCTCACCCAAAGACAGAAGCCTATAATGAAAATATTATGCAGCAATAAAAATTATCATTAACCTCTGCCAGCAGGGAAGATAATAAATAGTTGTATCTTCTATTTACTCACGAGTTAGTTCATTTTCATCGGTATGTTCAAAGCTATTACCGTATATATCAATAATCATCGTTTCTGTATATGTAAGGGTATTACCCGCTACCGTTATGCGATGATGAAATTTTGTTGTCTGAGCATTATCCCGCATAAAGGGAGATTGTATGATTTGCCAGTCCTTGTCATTTTGTGCCGCCGACACCTCCAGTACAAAACTCCCATCCTTATCCTGTTTGCCATTATGTGAACCTCCTGCAAGTAAACTCACCGCACGAGGTATATTTAACGAATGCATTATTACTCCTGCCTCCGCATCCCACATCCAGTACCCTGTCTCATCATGAAAGATGCCATCATTAGATTTACGTTGAACAATCTGGCGGTAATGGAGTGCTACAAGAGTTTGTGATTCAGCATTAGTCACATCCCCTATGGCAGAGAAAGTAATCGTTTCATAATATGGGTTTTCTTCCCGACCATCAGGATCTGGTGCAACATCCATTCCCTTATCACCCTTCCATACACCTGGGAGTACGGATAATGGTCCATAATCTATATCATTAGTATTGCTCATTTAGATCTCCCGATTGTACTACTATACGTAATTAGACACTATTTCAATGAATCGAATATTCGGCAATGTTGATTATTTTTTTTGCTTGAGATTCACAGAACTTATTCATTGACGATTTTATAAAAAGCTATTTTCAGTAACGTCATTCCAGACCAACAACGATGTCACCGGGCCGGACTTGTCCAACAAACAGTTCAGATTGTGATTCGCTTCGCCCTCACAATCTAACCTTATTCGTTATAAGCGATTTTCTTTATGATGCCATACTCGCAAAATATAAATATCATTGGAGCGTATTAAATAACGAATTATATATTTCCCAATAATTAAATCCCTGATCATTTCCGGGTTTGGAGCCTGGGCAACCTCTACACCTAAATATGAAAATGTTTTAAGTTGGTTAATTCCTTTTTTTATTGCGAGTGCTATACGCTGAGCTGCTGAGGGATTTTTAACTTCGATAAATTTTCTCAGCTGAATTAAATCATTTACAGCTTCCGGCGAATATAAAATCTTCATCGCTCGGGTGGTTCAAGCTCACCGTCTGTACCCCAGCTTTCAAGCCAATCATTGACTGCCTTTTCATCAATCAATTTTCCTGATTTAACTGAATCAATAGCCTCAAGGGTTTCACTCCAGCGCTCCTCTTCTAGAGACTTTCGAGCCAAAAACTCCTTAATCGCTTGATTTATCAGATAATTTTTACTCCTATCAAGTTTTTTTGATAGATTATCTAAGGGGTTTTCGATTTCTGGCTGTAGTCTTACGCTTGTGACACCCATCTCAGCACCTCCAAAACAATTACTTTGTATTACATTGTAGGCGTCAATGAGAGTATTTTCAATAAAAATATGGACACACTAATGATTTTTGGTTGAGCTTATAACGCCCTGATGAGGGTGTTATGCCCAATAATAATTCATCTCAGGCTCTTAATATTTATTGCACGCTAAATATTGGCACACACATATAATATATGTATGTGCGTTAAATGGGATCCTAACAGGACCAGATCGAATTTTAAGAAGCATGGAGTGCATTTTCCTGAAGCATAATCAGTGCTTTATGATCCCAGTGCATTAACCATCGAGGATAAAAATAATGAAAAGACTTTGCACCGTGTTATCCGAGAAGAATTGAAAAGGGCAGGGTAGCTTGTAAACTTAGGTTCAGCGTCAAATTTTTGCAGCTTTTTTGGCTGCCAGTGAATGCGTCCGCCCTGGTGCTCGCTTTGTCGATGATTCCAAAACGACAGGGTACTTGTAGACCAGTGACTCACTGATTATTTACCAACTGCCCGTTAAGCAAAACGCCCCAGGGTACCGGCTACCACTTCATTAACTCTTGTTAAGTTTTTGTGTGTCCTCACAATATACTGATTAGACAAGCTCGTGTCGCAAGCGTAAAGTACTTTTGTTATTAATTTTATTATGGAGAAATTATATGTTGCTGCGATTTTTAGCTGGATTTACTTTTTTAATCGCTCAAAATGTTATTGCCGCTCAATTTCCACTTGTGCTTACCGAGTCATTCAATGATACGAAAGTTGTAATCTATACTAACGAAAATGATATCCGTAATGCTCCCAACTGGCAACCATCTGATGGTGCACCACCACTTAGCGTGGAAAATCTTATTACCGATGTTCAAGAGTGGAATCGCCTTAATCCAAAATTATCAAATGCTACGATTAATGAGTTTGAATTAAAACCAATTAATCATTATAAAAATGAAAACCGCTGGTATTATCTCGTCCAGATGAAAAACAAAAGCAAAGGAAAAAAGGGAGAGCATTATCTTGCAGTACTTATGGATGGAAAAGTATTACCTGCCATAATAGAACCGGTATCTTATAAATAATTTAATTTCTCTAAAAATTCCTGTGCTGGATGACTTCTGTTTAAACTTAACAGATACTCATTTTGCAGAAGGTCGATTACAGATAAATTAAAGGGCATTATATTTATGCTGGCAACAGGAACAGTAGCGGCACCAACATTACCCGACCTGACAATCCAGAAAAAAGATCAAAATTTTTGCCGATAAGATAATTAGGCCGCCGACAAGAATTAAAGAAATCGCTATACTGTCCCTGTATTCACACGGGAAATACTCATGTCAGAAGCAATCGTCAAACAATGGCTAGAAAATGCAGTGACCACGGCCACCAACAAAGACCATGTAGCACACATGTCTTTTATCTCAAAAAAAGTCAGTCTGCAAGGTGTGCCCGGTTATGAGAATATCGGATATGACGACTGGGCTGCACAGACCCTGCACGAATTTAAAAATAATATAATAAAAAGTATCCATTACAAAAATCTTAAATTAGTCACCACAACCAGCACCCACATCATGTTTAAAACCTTTGAAACTGTCGAAGCCAACGATGGCACCATCAATGCACAAGGAATTGAAATCTTATTAGAAAAAGAAATCGATGGAGAGTGGCGTATGGTGCAGGAACGCATTTTGCCAGAGGATGAAGCCCGGCATGATGGGCTGATTGATTCGATTTGACTGAATTCAAAAGGCCGTATATCGGTTACTGATGAAATCACTGCTGTCCCCTTAACGCATAAGTAATAGTGGGTACGTTTCTGATTCAGTGATTAATTTTCTTAACCGAAGCCATTGAGACATGAATTCTCATGTTCTTAATCGGAACCCTCCCCACTCCCCAATGGGGAGTGGGGAGTTAACGGGACAGCAGTGATAAAAAATAAAAATTAACTATAATGATGTAACTTTTATTTACTACCTGGGTAGCAGTTTCTGCGTATACCAGTAATGAATTCAGCCGGATAAATCAGGCTCTACTAATTCGGTTGTTCAATAGAAATTTGTGTATTACTTGTCACTACGGTGTCTCCGCTACTCCATTTAACAAACGTTGCGCGGGTAAAATATCTTCAGGCCGGTCAACATCCCATAGTGTCGCAAGCTCAACATATTTTTTCCCTGTTGCCTCTAAAATATTTCGTGTTTGTTGCAGAACATCGGCTGTTCCCCAGCTTATTTTTTCAAATATCATTTTATTTAATACAGACTGTCCGACCAACACGTAACCACCATCTTCTGCCGGTCCTAATACACAACTAACTTCTTTCCTGTTTAAATATTGTATCGCCTGCTCAAGATAGTCGGCACTAATTGCCGGGCAATCGCTACCGATAAGCAATACCACAGGGCTACTTTCCAGTCCATCGGCCAATGCATTTTCCATTCGAGCACCAAGGTCAGCTCCCTGTTGCTGTTTTAATTCTACTCCGTACTGTTCCTGTAATTGATGAAACAATTCATGCTCGGTATCCGGTGCACAGCAAAGTTGAAATGGGCATAACTGGCTCTCCACAATCTGCTGAACCATGTATTGTGTTAGTCGTGCTGAAAAATCAGCTGCACCCTGCTCACCCAGCTCAGGAATTAAACGCGTCTTGGCCTTACCGGGTATAGGTGCCTTGCTGAAAATAAGAATACGTGCATTCGGATAATGATAGAGCATAAAATTTACCGGTAATAAATCTTGTGCAGCCGTTGTGCTGATACTCCAAAAAACCAGCCCAGTCGTAATCCCCACATTAAGATAACAGTACGCAAAATGCCCTCACGCTCCCAGCGCCGACTTGAAGTGATAACCGGGACTTGCAAACAACAGGGGGATGATATTTTTTTCAAACGCTGGCTCAATTCAATATCTTCCATCAATGGAATATCGGCAAAACCACCGAGATGCTCAAAGGCATCACGCAGAACAAACATCCCCTGATCACCCGTGACAATACCGGTGAAACAGGAACGCCAGTTCATAAGTTTTTCAATTATACGCAACGGCCATAAATTTCCCGACAGACGCACATTAAATCGACCCCACACATTTCCAATCTGTAATGAGTCACGAATTAATTTATCAGCATTATCCGGCAACTGGGTATCCGCATGCAGAAATAACAACACATCTCCACTCGCTTGCCTGGCTCCCGCATTCATTTGTCGCGCCCTACCGCACTCAGAGAGCACTACAAGCTCATCTATCCATATTTTCACCTGAGCCAGGCTATTGTCAGTACTCCCACCATCAACAAGAATCAGCTCATGCCCACTTGCCCGGTATTTCTGCAAGACGGAAAGAAAATCGGTCATTCTGCCGCCTTCATTCAAAACGGGAATAATAATGGAAAGTCGCAGCGTTTTTTACCCAATAATTGACGTGAAAAAAATACATTAAATTCAAGCACTTATAACGAACAACTTCAATATTTAGCGTCCAGATTAAAAACTATTTACAGTTCGGCTGCTGGCGTTAAATATGAACGCCAAACTGCCGATATATAAGCCTATGACCCCCTGCAGGACACAAATGTTTTATGGATAATTTAGCTGAACAATTGATCCGAGATTACAGTGAGCTAGTTTCTCTACCAGAAATCACTATGCGTATTAATGAAATGGTCAATGATCCTGACTGTAATATTAATAGTATCGGCAAACTTATTAGCCAGGATCCGGCTCTGGCAGTGCGTCTACTCGGCATCGCGAACAGTCCATTTTATGGCTTATCAACTGAAGTTAGCACTGTCACACATGCTATCTCGTTACTCGGTATTAATAAAATTCGAGACATCGTTCTTTCCACTTCAGCAGCCAAAGCCTTTAATGGTATTCCCGTCGATATTATTGCAGTTGATGACTTCTGGCAACACAGTCTTTACTGTGGTGTGCTGGGACAGACATTAGCCAAAGAAACCTCACTCGAAGCGGATGCTATATTTATTGCCGGCCTGCTGCATGATGTCGGCCAACTCATTTTATTTAACCGCTTTCCACAAGAAATGCACGAAATCATCCTCAGCACTATCGAAGGCGGAGCCGCCATGACCATGATGGAAGCTGAGAAAAAAAGGCTACAAACTGATCACACTCAAATTGGTGCTGAACTTGCCCGTTCCTGGCATTTACCCGCCCATATCGAAGCGGTAATGCGTTGGCATCACAGCGCGGATAAAGCCCCTGTCCATCAGCAGGAAGTGGCGCTGATTTCAATCGCCAATACGGTTGCACAAATGCTCAATTTTGACATTGACAGTGTCATAAACAAACTGGACATTGACGATGACATCTGGACCATGGCCGGGGTAACTCGCGAGCAAATCCCGCATGCGATAGAAACGGCAAGCGAACAACTGGACGAGTTACGACAGTTATATTTTAAATAACGGTAAGCTGGTTTATTTTTAGCTTAACGCCCCGCCGCAACTACTCCCCTGCCCTGCCGTGCAGCCATAACAATGATCCGCCACAACAATAGGCAGCTCATTTAAATCATTATGTTTTAAATCACGCAGATGCTGACGTGATTTTCCGGCTAATTGCAGCGGTAAATTCAACATCTGATTAAAATCACAATCATAGACATAACCTTCCCAGTCAATGCTAATCAGACTGCGACACATGAGTGTCTGTAAATTATTTTTCTGGTATGCAGTTTTTAACAGGTTCATATATTCATCAAAGCCACCTTTCGAAATCAGCATACTACCAAAGCGCTGAATGGGCATATTAATGAGCGTATGCAAACTATTAAACTCGATACCAAATCGGGTTTTCAATTCACGTTTATAGTCCACTTCAAGCTGACATTGCGCCGGAGGCAGATAGGCACCGGTCGGGTTATACATTAAATTCAGCATGAGCTTTGTATCTGCCTGTCCATAACCCTGTGCATTAAGTTTTATCAGTCCTGCCACACTGGCATCATAAACTCCCTTTCCACGTTGGCCATCTACATTTTCTTTCAAATAACAAGGCAGTGAGGCGACGATTTCAACCCGCTGTTGTGCGAGAAATTTCGCTAGATCTTCCTGCCCCGGTTCTTGCAGAATACTCAAATTACAACGATCGATTACATGGATATCCCGTGCACGCACCTGTTCGACCAGATAACGAAAATGAGGGTTTAATTCGGGTGCACCCCCGGTAAGATCAAGCAGCTTAATCGCGGCGCGATCCAAAAATACAAGTATCTGCTCAATGTTTTCACGCGACATAATTTCGCTACGTTTTGGCCCCGCATTAACATGGCAGTGTAAACATTGCTGATTGCACAGATAGCCAAGATTGACCTGCAGGGTTTCCAGTTGGCTACGTTGAATGGAGGGGAAATCACTGTCTTTCAGCAGTGGCAAAGTTGCATGCATAGGTGGCTCCGGTTATGCTGGAATTTAAATAGTTTGATTATAGCTGCAAGCTACCCATCATAAGTACAGACCATGAAATTACTCGATAAATTACCGCTAGTTCCACTTTTTTTCATTGCCATACTATTAGGGCTGGCTCCATTTGGTTCACAGCCTCATCTGCTGGAAAAACTCGGCATGCTCTTTTCTGCTGAACTCAGTCGTCCCATTGATATATTTGATCTGTTTCTGCACGGCACCCCGGCACTATTGTTATTTCTGAAATTATTCAGTCTGGTAATAAAACCCCGTGATACGCAGGTGTAATATTCTGCTCTATTATTAGTAACCTCCCATTGCTAATTTTTGAGCCTGCATGAACCTTTCTTTTTTTAATGTCTCCATACTGACTTACTGGCTATCAGGCTTCCTCTTGCTGATCCTTCCTGCACAACTGCCGGCAGCTGAAGTTTATAAATGGACGAATGATAGCGGTGCGGTTCATTATTCAGATACGCTACAAAGCTCGTCAGCAAAGCAGCTCGATATTCAAGCCGCACCCAATGCTGAAAAAGTAGAACAGGCAAAAAAAAGAGAAGCCTTGTTGCGCCGTACAGCAGACGATTTAGAGTTAAGTCGTCAACAGCGGGAGGCTCAGCAACGGCAAGCTGAAAAAGAAAAACGGAAGCAGGAAAAATTAAGGGGACAGGCCGAAAGAGAACAAGAGGAAAAACAAACCGAAACAAGAGAGGGAAATAGTGAAGGGCATTACCAGAAACAATGGCAGCAACAAATGCCACCACAATATCCCATTCCGCACCCCATTCAACCCTGAGCTTTATTTCACCAGTTTAAGATGTGCACTAGCAGAAGGTTTCTCTGGCTCTGGTGGAGGGGGTTCGGTCGAGCCATCATTAAAGACCATGCCCTGCCCATTTTCCTTGGCGTAAATTGCAAGTACCGCCGATACTGGAAAGTTAACATCCGTGGCCTTTCCGGAAAAGCGCGCGTTAAACATCACGTAGTCATTGCTCAGATCCAGTGAATTAACCGCTGCCGCGCTGAGGTTCAAGACAATTTTGCCATTTTCAATATACTGGGTAGGCACCTCGACTCGTTCGGCTTCCGCATTGACCAAAACATAAGGAGTCAAATTATTGTCCATGATCCATTCATACAGGGCACGCAGCAAATAAGGCTGGTTGGAACTCATTTCCATAAATTAAATCCCTGAAAACAAACTGGAAGTATCATTCATCCGACTCAGGTCTGATGAATTTCCTTTTCCGCTTCAGACAGACTCTGCATGAAAGATTCCCGCTCAAACAAACGTGCAGCATAAACCATTAGAGGTTTTGCCGAAGGCGGTAATTCAACTCCAACCAGTGGCAAACGCCAGAGCAAGGGAGCCATCACACAGTCGATGAGGCTGAATTCTTCGCTCATGAAATAGGGCTTCTGCTCAAAAATGGGGGAGATAGTCACCAGGCTGTCGCGCAATTCCTGGCGTAATTTTGTACTATCTTTATCACCTTTACGCAGCTTTATAAAGGTAGAATACCAGTCACGTTCAATCCGTTGCACCATTAAGCGATTGCTGGCCCGAGCAACAGGATCAACCGGCATTAATGGCGGATGAGGAAAACGCTCATCTAAGTACTCCATAATCACCAGATGCTCATACAGAACTAAATCACGATCCACCAGCGTTGGAACTTCGTTGTAAGGATTGAGATCTTTCAGATCTTCGGGGGTATTGTTTGTGTCCACACTGGTGGTTTCAAAATTGATACCCTTTTCTGCCAGCACAATTCGCACCATGTGGGAAAAAGGACAAAGATCACCTGAGAACAGGGTCATTGCGAGTCGTTTATTCGTCACTTGCGCCATTAGGCAACTCCAAAAACTAAAAAGCCAAAAACAGACAAGGGGGATAACCCCCCTTGTCTGTAAAAATAAGATTTCTTTAGATAAACTGAATTATCAATCAGGTTCAGTCGTATTCTATCACATTAATGCAACATCAACGTCTGAACCTGATTAATGCTCTGGACTAGTGAATATCTTTCCAGAATTCCTTCTTCATCAAATAGGCAACGACAAAGAAAAACGCCAGGAAGATGAGCACTTTCACACCCAGATCATAGCGTTGCATTTTTGCCGGTTCGCCCATGTATTCCAGGAAGGTCACCAGGTCGAGTACGGCATTATCATACTCTTCAGCTGACATTGAGCCTGGAATCACAGTCTCATAACCGCTGATAACCTGGGTTTCATGGCCATCGTGATCGGTATGAGTTTCATAGATCGCTTTGTTCACACCCTGCAATTTCCACAGTACGTGAGGCATGCCGACATCTTTAAAGGTGGCATTGTTAACACCCCATGGACGTGAATCATCCTGATAGAAGGTACGCAGATAGGTGTAAAGCCAGTCTGCACCTCGAGCACGGGAGATAACCGACAAATCCGGTACTTTGGTACCAAAATAAGTCGTACCATCAGCCGAGCTCATGGCCACGGTCATCTGTTCACCCACTTTTTCCCCTGCATGCATAAAGCTTTTCATAAGCTCTTCTTCACTCAGGCCAATGTCTTCTGCCATGCGGTTATAACGCATGTAAGAAGCTGCGTGGCAACTCAGACAATAATCTACAAACAGACGTGCACCGTTTTGCAGAGACTCCTGATTACTCAGATCGATATTTGCCTTATCCAGATGGGCTCCGCTGCTGGCATTCGCCAGTAACGGTAGCGCGGCAAATAAAAATGTTATTAATAGCTTTTTCATTAGCCTGTCACCCTCTCTGGAACCGGTTTGGTTTTATCAATCGCGGTGTACCAGGGCATCAGAATAAAGAATGCAAAGTACAGTACGCTAAACACGCGAGCGAAGTTTGTCAGGATGGGGGTTGCCGGTTGAGTCCCGAGGTAACCCAGCGCAATAAAGCTGACAATGAAAATCGCCAATGCGGTTTTATAAATGCCGCCACGATAGCGGATGGATTTTACCTTGCCACGATCCAGCCAGGGTAACAGGAATAAGACCACAATCGCGCCACCCATGCCGACCACACCGAGGAACTTATCCGGTACCGCACGCAAAATCGCGTAGAACGGGGTGAAATACCACAGCGGAACGATATGTTCCGGTGTTTTCAACGGATCCGCAGGGATAAAGTTGTCTTTTTCCAGGAACCAGCCACCTAACTCAGGGGCAAAGAATATCACCGAGGAGAATAGCATCAGGAAGACAATCACGCCGACTATATCTTTCACCGAATAATAAGGGTGGAAGGGAATGCCGTCTAAAGGAATGCCATTTTTATCCTTGTGCTTTTTGATTTCGATGCCATCCGGGTTATTCGAACCCACTTCGTGCAAGGCAATGATGTGTGCGACCACCAGACCCAGCAGAATCAGTGGCACCGCAATCACGTGGAAAGCGAAGAAACGATTCAAGGTTGCATCCGAAATCACGAAATCACCTCGAATCCAGAGAGCCAGATCTTCACCGACAAACGGAATCGCACCGAACAGGGAGATAATCACCTGTGCACCCCAGAAGGACATCTGCCCCCAGGGTAGCAGGTAACCCATAAAGGCTTCTGCCATCAGTGCCACATAGACCAGCATGCCGAAGATCCAGACCAGCTCGCGAGGCTTACGGAAGGAACCGTACATCAGGCCACGGAACATATGCAGATAAACGACGATGAAGAAGAACGAAGCACCGGTTGAATGCATATAGCGAATCAGCCAGCCCCAGTTCACATCACGCATGATGTATTCCACCGACGCGAAAGCCAGGCCAACATCCGGTTTGTAGTTCATGGTCAGGAAAATACCGGTAACGATTTGCAGCACCAGCATCAACAGTGCCAGCGAACCAAAGTAGTACCAGAAGTTAAAGTTTCTAGGGGCGTAGTATTTGGAAAGATGATCTTCCCAAAGTTTGGTTGCGGGGAAACGCGCATCCACCCAACCCATCATATCGCTCATTTTACTCATGATGCGGCTCCTTGATCTTCACCAATCGTTACTCGAGTATCGGCAAGATACATATGTGGTGGTACGACCAGATTCGTCGGGGCAGGAACACCCTGATAAACACGACCCGCTAAATCAAAGCGAGAACCGTGACAGGGACAGAAGAACCCCCCCTTCCATTCAGCGCCCAGATCAGCCGGCGCGATTTCAGGGCGGTAAGTTGGAGAACACCCCAGATGGGTACAAATACCAACGGCAATCAGATACTCAGGCTTAATCGAACGAGCGGGATTCTGACAATAGACCGGCTGCTGTTCAACTTCTGAAGCCGGATCACTCAGGCTGTCATTCAGCGATTCCAGATCTTTCAGGTTTTGTTCAGTACGACGAACAATCCAGACCGGTTTACCACGCCATTCCACCGTCATTTTACTGCCCGGTTCAAGTTTACTGAAATCCGCTTCTACAGGTGCGCCTGCCGCCCGCGCGCGCGCGCTGGGTTGCATGGACGAAATAAAGGGCACAGCAACGAACCCGGCACCCACTGCTCCAACCACCGATGTTGCGGCAGTCAAAAAGCGGCGTCTGCTGGTATCAACGCCATTGGTACTCATTGAACATCTCCAAAAATTGGAAAAATACGCGCCCAACAGGACTACAGGCTTGCCTGAGCATGGCCCGTAATAACTCCTAAGTCACTAATTTTTCATGGTAAATTACTTAACTGTCTGGAATTTATTTAGTCTTTCAGGATTTTAGAATCATCCCAATCCAGAGCGCGCGTATTGTCTACGATTCCACTGCTGCGGTCAAGGAGAACATCGATAAACCTTAGTATTTCAATAGGTTAGACTGGGTTTAAAATATCAACAAATTCCGTATTGATGTGAAATTTTTGTGATAAGTGTGCTGCCAGCGCCTGTACTCCGTAGCGCTCGGTGGCATGATGGCCAGCAGCAAAGTAATGAATGCCCCGTTCCTGAGCGAGATGAAAAGTCTGCTCGGAAACTTCCCCACTTATATAAGCGTCGACTCCAGCATCAGCAGCCGCCTCAATATAGCCCTGTGCGCCCCCGCTACACCAGGCAAGGGTTTCAATCGGTCGCGGATTCGGCGCAATATGCAACGGACGACGTTCAAGTACGAATTCAATCTTGTCCGCGAAGACTTCTGCCGACTGCGGTGTCGCCAGCCGCCCGCGCAAGCCCACAGCCGCCGCGTCCTCGCCGGGGAAGCATCCATCAATGATTAAACCCAGTTTTTCTGCCAGCTGTGCGTTATTACCCAGCTCGGGATGCGCATCCAGCGGCAGATGCCAGGCTAACAGGCTGATCCCGGCTTCCAGCAGCGCCTTGATGCGGCGCATTTTTATCCCGGTAATGGGCTCCGCCTCGCCCTTCCAGAAATAACCGTGATGAACCAGCAGGGCATCCGCTTTCGCCGCCACCGCCGCATCAACCAACGCCTGACAGGCGGTCACCCCGCAAACCAGCCGCTGCACCTCGGCACGGCCCTCAACCTGCAGCCCGTTCGGGCAATAGTCTCGAAAACTGTCCACGGACAACAGGGAATTTGTGTATTTTACCAGCTCACTCAGTTGCACCATGCGCCGAGTTTCCTCTTAGGTTAAGATGTCGATTCGATTATCCAATATTTTGCAGCACAATGCGTATAACTAAATCTATTCAATTCATTTTCCAATTTACCACCATCGGTCTGGCCCTGGCCTTTGTCCTGCTCTATTTATTCCCAACTCTGCTGCCTGATTTCAACACCCCTTCAGGCGAAAACGGCAATCCCGTGGTTGAATTTAAGCAGAGTAACCCCGGCCGGCACACCAACACTGGCCCGGTCTCCTATGCCGATGCGGTCGAGCGTGCTGCGCCCGCGGTGGTCAATGTCTATACCCGAAAAATCATCACCGAGGGCAGTCACCCCTTTGCCAATGATCCCATTTTTCGCTATTTCTTTGGCGATGGCGCAAGACGACCCCGGCAACGCACCGAGTCCAGTCTCGGCTCAGGGGTGATCGTCAGCCCAGACGGCTACATTCTTACCAACAACCATGTCGTTGCCGCAGCGGATGAAATTCAGGTGGCCCTGAAAAACGGACAAACCGCCAATGCCAGGCTAGTGGGAGCAGATCCGGAAACCGATCTCGCTGTACTTAAAATTGAACTTGGAGATCTGCCCGCCATCACCCTGAGCAACAGCTCGAAACTGCGAGTCGGTGATGTGGTGCTGGCCATCGGTAATCCTTTCGGCGTTGGACAAACCGTCACCTCGGGTATCATCAGCGCCACTGGGCGCAACATGCTTGGCATTAATACCTTTGAAAACTTTATCCAGACTGATGCAGCCATTAATCCCGGAAATTCCGGGGGAGCATTGATCACCGCACATGGTGAGCTGATCGGTATTAACACCGCTATTTTTTCTAAAAGTGGGGGCTCACAGGGAATCGGTTTTGCCATACCCATGAGTCTGGCAAAAGACGTGATGACCCAGATTATTGAACACGGTGAAGTTGTACGTGGCTGGCTGGGTGTTGTGATTCAGGATCTTAACGAAGAACTGGCTCACTCCTTCGGCCTTGAAAATAGCGATGGAGCGATCCTCAGTAATATCGTGGTCGCAGGACCGGCTGATAAAGCCGGCCTTGCTATTGGCGATGTCATTATCTGGATTGATGATGACAAAATTGACAGTGTTAAACACGCGCTACAGTTGATCAGCAAAGTCAGACCCGGCAGCAAAGTCCGTATTCGCGGAATACGTCAGGGACGGGAATTTGAAACCACGGCTATCGTGGGTACCCGACCACATGAAGGTTCCTGATCCCTTCCAGGTACGACTTCAGTCGTACTAATCGAGGTGACAATGCGGCTTCGTTTAACTCTGCGTACGATTAAAATTGTACCTACAAAGTACGACTTCAATTGTACAAATTCGAAGCATTAAAGACATGACTAATTATCCCTATCTGCCATAAACGCTTCAAACTGTTCAATCGGCACCGGCTTGCTGATCAAATATCCCTGGGCGATATCACAGCCTAATTCCTTTAAACGCTGGCAGGTTCGCTCAGTTTCCACGCCTTCAGCCACCACCACCAGACCCAGGTTATGAGCAAGCTCAATGGTCGAACGTACAATAACGTCATCATCAGTGCGCTTATTCATGTCCATGATGAAGCTACGATCGATTTTCAACTCACTCACCGGTAGTTTTTTCAATCGTGCCAATGAAGAGTAGCCGGTACCAAAATCATCAATCGAAAAGCAAATACCCAACTGACGGATACGACTCAAAGTTTCACTGAGCCAATCATAATTCGATAGAAACAGGTTTTCAGTAATTTCAAATTGCAGTTGACCGCCTGCGTTTTCGAGGATATCCAGATTTTCAAGATAGAGCATAAAATCAGGATTCATTAATGTCTGGGTTGATAAGTTTACCGCAATGCTAATATCACGTTGCTGACGTTGCCACTGCCCAATTTGCTCAATCGCTGTTTCGATGACCCAATGGGTATAACGATCGATCATACCGGCCTGTTCCAGTTCATGAATGAAAATATCAGGCGGCACAAAACCCCGCTGTGGATGTTGCCAGCGACCGAGTGCTTCGACACTGTTAATGACACCATCCTGTAATTTCACCTTGGCCTGGTAGTACAGTCGAAATTCCTGCTGCTCCATCGCCTTGCGTAAATCAGCGGTCATGGTCAACATGCCGGTCGAGGAATAATCACTCTCAGGATCATACAAGCTCACCCCACGCTTGCCTGATTTGGCTTTAAACATAGCCTGATCGGCATGGCGCAACAGGTTACTAAGATCCTCACCATGCTCCGGGTAGAGGCTCACGCCGATACTGACACTGACCGCAATCATCATGTGGTCAATGTCAAAAGGTTCATCAAGTTGCTGTAACAACTGGCTGGCATGGCGAAGGCTTTTCATCCGATCAACGGCGGGTAATAGCAACGCAAATTCATCTCCTCCCAGACGGGAAAGAATGCCATTGCCATCAAGATAAAGAAGAAAACGACGGGCAATGCCTTTCAGAATCTGATCGCCACATTCATGACCCAGAGTATCATTGATAATCTTGAAATTATTAAGATCAAACAACAGCACCGCAAAACCCTGTGCTTCTGATCGTGCAAGCGCGATATGCTGGGCAAAGCGATCCCGAAACAGGGAACGATTAGGCAGGCCGGTTACGGCATCATAAAGAGAGAGATATTCCAGCTCACGATTGCTTTCCGTAAGCTGACGATTCACACGTTGTAATTGTCGTTGATAGCCTTCCGATTCCTGTCGGGCTTCTTCCAGTTTCTGTACCGCCATCGCATTTTCAATGGCAATAGCAACAATACTGGCAAACATGGTCAGCATATTCAGATCGCGACGATCGAATTCATTTCCCCCACGTTTATTAATGCCCGCAATACCGCCGAGAAAATGTTTCTTGCCCTGCAGGGGAACCAGAATAATTGAGCCCGCATCCTTCTCCAGAAAATTACGCTCCCCTTCACCCAGCTCATCGAGCACCCCTCGCCACCAGGCTTTATTATTTCGCCAGACCCAGCCGCAGATACCGCAGTCCAGCGGCATCACTTCACCGACGATTTCATCCGCCTTAACACCTGCAGCACCACGATAACTGTAGGTCTCACAATTATCGTCCAGAATAGTAATCAACAGCGTTTTCGCCTGCACCAGTGCCCGCGCGCGCTCCGCCACGATCTGGTACACCCGTTCTAAATCCAGCTCACTTCCAATCTCAACAAAGGTTTCCTGCAACAGCTCAATTTCAGCTTCGCGTTGAAGCAGGTTCCCATAAAGATCCTGTGGCTCCACCGCCTGTAATAGTTTACCGTCCATACACTAAATCACCTTTAATAATCGTGACGATCATCAAAGTGTAGACCATGCAGGAAAAAGATAATTTATTAAAAAAATATGAAATTTATGCGCCGACTGGCTAATCACTGAGTGAAGAAACGGTTTTCTGCAAGGCGTTAATAAAAGCCGAATTTTCCTCGACGCTGCCCACAGTAACTCGCAGGCAGTCAGACAAAATTGCTCCGGCCTTGCTCATGTTTTTTATCAGCACACCTTTGGCTTTCAGACCTTCAAATACCGCCGTTGCCTGAGCATCCATTACCCGAAACAAAATAAAATTAGCCCGACTAGGGTAAACCCTAAGTCCAGGCATCGCCTGCAACTGCGTAAATAACGTGCTTCGATCCCGTTTAATATTTTCTGTTTGCTGATCTAACATAGGCGCATTTTGCAATGCAAAATCTACACTTAACTGGGTGAGCACATTAATATTATAAGGCAGGCGTAATTTATCGAATTCATCCAGCCATGGTGCTGCGCCGACCAGCATACCCAGACGTAAACCGGCCAGCCCCATCTTCGACACAGTACGCAGGAGTAACAAATTTTCATGCTCATCCAGCAAGGACATGAAACTGTCTTCTGCAAAAGCATGGTAGGCTTCATCCACCACCACAACCCCCGGTGCTGCATTAATAATGCGTAGCATATCGGCACGATCAAATAAATTTCCGCTGGGGTTATTCGGATAGGCTAAAAATATCAGCGCCGGTTGATGCTGCTCGATGGCCGTCAACACGGCCTCAATATCCAACGAAAAATCCTCTCGCAAAGGCACACCAATATAATCCATCTGGCAAAACTCAGCGATCATGCGATACATGACAAAGCCCGGATCCACCGACAGCACGCTGCGGCCTTCACCGGCTAACGCCATGATAATTATCTGGATCAGTTCATCCGAGCCATTGCCTAACAAAATGGACGCATCCGCCGGCACGTCCATCACCTCGCGCAGACGATTTTTTAACTTTTGTGCATGTGGATCAGGGTAGCGATTCAACTCGGCAGTACGTAATAATTCCAGCCATTGATCGATTTTTTGCTGCGGCCAGTGATAGGGATTTTCCATCGCATCCAGTTTGATCAAGCCACGGGAGTCAGGCACATGGTAAGCCGAGAGGTCACGGATCTCAGGGCGAATCCAGTGCGCGATGTGATCGCGCAGGGACGAGGTATCTTTTTTCACTTTTTGATCCGGTACTCGGCAGAACGGGCATGCGCGGTAAGGCTTTCGCCTCGCGCTAACACCGAGGCGGTTTTACCTAATTCCGAGGCACCTTCGGCGGAACACATAATCAGGCTGGAACGTTTTTGAAAATCATACACCCCCAGGGGTGAGCTAAAACGCGCCGTGCGTGAGGTGGGTAATACATGGTTAGGCCCGGCACAATAATCGCCCAGGGCTTCGGCGGTATAACGCCCCATAAAGATCGCTCCGGCATGGCGGATTTTTTCGGCCATGACCTGTGGCGCAGCAACCGAAAGTTCCAGATGTTCAGGCGCAATGTGATTGGCCACCGCCACGGCTTCATCTAAATCACGCACCTTGATCAACAGGCCACGGGCCTTTAATGAGGCTTGAATAATGTCCCGGCGTTCCATTTCCGGTAATAGCTTTTCAATACTTTTGCTGACCTGATTTAAAAAATCAGCATCCGGTGAGAGCAAAATGGATTGTGCATCTTCGTCATGCTCGGCCTGTGAAAATAGATCCATGGCAATCCAGTCCGGATCCGTTTTACCATCGCAGATCACTAAAATTTCAGACGGCCCGGCGATCATGTCGATGCCGACTTTACCGAAGACCATGGACTTGGCCGCGGCCACATAGATATTACCGGGACCCACTACTTTATCGACCTGCGGTATGGTTTGCGTGCCATAGGCCAGGGCCGCGACGGCCTGTGCACCCCCGATAGTAAAGACCCGACTTACTCCGGCGATGGCCGCGGCGGCAAGTACCATTTCATTAACAATGCCATCCGGTGTCGGCACTACCATAATGATTTCTTCAACCCCAGCAACATGGGCGGGAATGGCATTCATCAAGACCGAAGAGGGATAGGTCGCCTTGCCACCAGGCACATACAGGCCAACCCGCTCCAGTGCCGTCACCTGCTGACCTAATAGCGTGCCGTCTTCTTCGGTGTAAGACCAGGACTGCATTTTCTGATGCTCGTGATAACTACGTAAGCGTCCGGCCGCTGTTTCTAAAGCCGCGCGTTGCTCGGCAGGAATAACCTTGAGTGCGGCTTCAAGTCGTGCCTGTGAGAGTTCCAGCGCAGAAAATTCCTGCACCTGCATGCGATCAAAACGATTGGTGTATTCCAATACCGCTGCATCGCCGCGCGTTTGCACGTCATTCAAAATGTCCTTTACCGTGGCTTGAACATTCTCATCAGCAACGCTTTCCCAGGCCAGCATGGCATCCAGCTCGGCATAAAAATCGGTCGCATCGGTATTAAGCTGTTTCAGCTTGCTCATTTTTTTACCGCCTCGGCCATCAAGTCGATAAACTGTTTTACCCGCTCATGTTTCATTTTCATGGACGCGCGATTAACGATCAGGCGGGAGCTGATATCAGCAATATGTTCTTTGGGCTCCAGTCCATTGGCACGCAAGGTATTGCCGGTATCCACCACATCAACGATGCAATCGGCCAGGCCGACGATGGGCGCTAGCTCCATCGAGCCATAGAGTTTAATCACTTCAACCTGCTGACCTTTCTCCGCATAAAATCGGCGCGCACAATTGACAAACTTGGTTGCCACCCGCAAGCGGCCTTTCACCGGCTCCGCATTTTTAAAACCGGCCGTCATTAATTTACACCGGGCGATATTTAAATCCAGCGGCTCGTAAATGCCTTCTCCACCATGTTCCATTAGTACATCTTTACCGGCGATGCCCAGATCGGCGGCACCGTATTGCACATAGGTAGGCACATCCGAAGCACGAATGATCACCAGCTTCACATCCTCCCGATTAGTATCCAGAATCAGCTTGCGGGTGGTCTCCAGATCATCCAGCGGTTCGATGCCCGCATGTTTCAGCAGGGGCAGGGTTTCTTTAAAAATACGGCCTTTGGATAAGGCGATGGTTAATTTTATTTTCATACGTGTTTACAATTTTCAAAAAATATAAAAGTTTGAGTCATTCTTCCTTCGACAGGGCTCTCCTGAGCAACGCCGAAGGGCTTCCTTCGACAGGGCTCTCCTGAGCAACGCCGAAGGGCTTCCTTCGACAGGGCTCTCCTGAGCAACGCCGAAGGGCTTCCTTCGACAGGCTCAGGACGAACGGGAGGTTCTGAACCTATATCCTTTTCTCTGTGACCTCCGTGTCCTCTGTGGTAAAATCTTTTTTAAATTTCAGGCTTCCTTCGACAGGGCTCTCCTGAGCAACGCCGAAGGGCTTCCTTCGACAAGCTTCCTTCGACAGGCTTCCTTCGACAGGCTCAGGACGAACGGGAGGTTTTCCTCGTCACTCGTCCCTCGCAACTTGTCCCTTATTTCAAGACGGTACGCGGCGAATTTCTGCACCCAGTAATTGCAGTTTTTCTTCAATACATTCATAGCCGCGATCGATGTGATAGATGCGCTCTATGGTGGTCTCACCTCTAGCGATCAAACCGGCAATTACCAGACTGGCTGAGGCACGTAAATCCGTTGCCATCACCGGTGCACCATTGAGTTCTTCCACTCCGGTACTGAACGCGGTGTTGCCTTTCAAATTAATCTCCGCACCCATGCGTTGTAGTTCCTGTATATGCATAAAACGGTTTTCGAATACGGTTTCGGTAATCGCCCCTGAGCCTGTAGCCAGTGCATTCATAACCGTGAATTGGGCCTGCATGTCGGTTGGAAAAGCCGGATAGGGTGCGGTACAGATATCAACCGCCCGGGGTCGCCGTCCATGCATATCCAGGCTAATCCAGTCCTCGCCGGTTTCAATATCCGCCCCGGCTTCCTGTAACTTGGCCAGCACCGCGTCAAGTAAATCTGGATCCGTATCTTTAAGCTTAATCTTGCCACCGGTGATCGCGGCGGCCACCAGGAAGGTGCCGGTTTCAATCCGATCTGGCAGCACCTTGTAATGCGAACCACCCAGGCGTTCAACGCCTTCGATGCTGATCGTATCGGTGCCAGCACCGGATACTTTTGCGCCCATGCTATTGAGGCAATTGGCCAGATCCACCACTTCCGGCTCACGCGCCGCATTTTCAATAATGGTGGTGCCATCGGCCAGCGTCGCCGCCATCATCAGATTTTCAGTGCCGGTTACAGTGACCATGTCCATCACCAGTTTGGCACCTTTGAGCCGCTTACAGCGGGCTTTGATATACCCGTTTTCAACCGTGATATCCGCACCCATGGCTTCCAGCCCGTGAATATGCAGGTTCACGGGCCGTGAACCAATCGCACAGCCACCGGGCAAGGAAACTTCAGCCTCGCCGTGGCGAGCCAATAATGGCCCCAGCACCAAAATCGAAGCGCGCATGGTTTTTACCAGTTCGTAAGGGGCGACCAGTTCTTTAATAGTACTGGAATCCACCTCCACGCTCATTTTCTCATTGATAGTGATCTGCACGCCCATGCGACCCAGCAATTCCATCGTGGTGGTGATGTCATGCAGGTGCGGCACATTGCAGATAGTCACCGGCTCATCAGCGAGCAGGGTCGAGACGATGATCGGCAGTGCCGCGTTCTTCGCACCCGAAATACGAATCTCACCTTCAAGCCGGGTACCCCCGGTAATGAGCAGTTTATCCATCAGGAGATCTGCAACTTGCTGGCTGTCGCCCATTCATCCGGCGTGTAGGTTTTGATCGACAGAGCATGCACTTCACCGCTGGTAATTTTGTCAGCCATAGTGGCATAGACCAGTTGCTGCTTTTTAACCGGCGAAAGTCCGGCAAATACATCACCCACCACGGTGGCATCAAAATGGCTACCATCGCCGGTTACAGTGATTTCACAGTCCGGCAGGCCGGCTTCGATTAATTTTTTCACATCTTCAGGATTCATGGCATCTATACTCGTAACTAAAATAAACAGCCGCGTAGTTTAGCCTGATATATAGAGAAACAGGTAGGAAAAAAAACGGCTGCGGGGGGATTCAGACCAGACTTCATAAAATTTAGGTGAGGAGTATTTAACGCAGAGAACACAAAAGCACAGAGGCACAGAGGGAAAATCTTTATTAATCAATCTAATAGGGTCTCTGTGCCTTTGCGTTGATATCCCAGAATTTCAGGCTCACACCCGCCTCATTGCAAAAAGTCCTTCATGCCGCTAATTTCTGCAATATGCTGCATTTGCTCCGGCAGAGCTTCAAAACTGAGGCGGCCCTGTTGCAGGCGCATGAGGCGGCGGCACTCCACCAGCAAGGCCAACCCGGCGCTGTCGCTGCGACCCACGCCACTTAGATTAATGCAGATCTGCTTGCCGGCATGCTGCTCTAGACGAGTCATTAACTGTGGCAAAAGATCCGGCACAGTTTCCCTGTCCAGATCCCCGGATATATTCAATGTCTGGCCATTTTCTATCAACTCGGGCCGGTTCATCCTTCGGCCTTTTTATTGCGCTTTTCCAGTCGTGCAATTAAGGCATCCAGCCCATTCTGATTGATTTCAGAGGCAAATGAAGTACGATAATTCGTGGTCAGGGAGATCCCATCCACCGTCACGTCATACACCTTCCAGCCTTTCTTTTTTAAATTCAGGCGATAATTAACAATCACCGGCGGCTTACCCGCCTGCAGCACTTCCATACGTACCGAAACTTTTTTATCCCCAGCTTTCATCTTCACCGGTTGTATATGTACTTTCTGGTTGGTGTACTCCAGCAGGGCAACCGCATAGGTGCGTACCATCAAGGTTCGAAAGGCGCGCACAAATCCCAGCTTCTGTTCACGGCTGGCGGTGTTCCAGTTTTTTGCCAGCACCGAGCGGGACATGCGGATAAAATCAAAATGCGGCAGGACAATATTGCTCACCAGCCCGTAGACCAGGGCGGGATCCTGCTTCAGTGCCTCGCTCTGTTTATCCAGTGCCGCAAGCATTTTTTCAGTTGTCTCTTTAATCAGCGCATCCGGTGCCTCAACCGCCTGCACCAGGCCCAGATTTAAAAACAACAAGGAACTTAAAATTAAATTATAAAATAGACGTTGCATCATTTTTTCTCTTCTACATCACTGTCACTGAGAAAGCGGGATACAAACTGGCCTATCAGTTTTTCCAGAACCATGGAACTTTGCGTCAAGGTGATCCGGGATCCCTCATGTAACACATTATTGCTGTCATCATTAACACAGTCAGCAGGATTAAAACTCTCCCCTTCCAGCTCGGCTTCCAGCGCCAGCTCTTCACAATGATTAGAGCCGGCTCCCGGTTCCAGGCCGACATACTTTTCACCCAATAAACCGGCAGTGTAAATACTCGCCGACGTATCCTCCGGCAAACTATTATGACCCTGTTCCAGATTCATAGTGACAACCGCTTCAAAGGTTTGGTCATCAAAGCGAATGTCTTTTACCCGGCCAATGCGCACCCCGGCCATGGTCACCGGTGAGCGCACTTTCAAACCACTGGCATCATCAAAATGGGCAATCACATCGAAGCCCTCACCGCTATTATAGGTACTGAGATTACTTACTTTCATTGCCAGCATGAATAGTGCAGCCATGCCAATGGCCACAAAAATGCCAACCCAGATTTCAGTTAAACGTGAGGTCATGGTTTTTTCTCCATTTCTACTTTCCGAACATTAAGGCGGTAAGAATAAAGTCCAGCCCCAGCACGGCCAGGGATGAATGGACTACCGTACGGGTGGTGGCACGACTCACACCTTCTGAGGTGGGTATCGCATCGTTGCCTTCGTAAATCGCAATCCAGGTGACCACGATACCAAATACAAAACTCTTGATCACACCGTTATAAATATCATCCTGCAAATCAACCTTGGCCTGCATCTGTGACCAGTACGCGCCCTCATCAACCCCCAGCAATCCCACCCCGACAAAGTAACCACCAATCACACCCACCGCACTAAAAATCGCAGCCAGCAAGGGCATGGATATAACCCCGGCCCAGAAACGCGGAGCCAGCACTCGATGCACCGGATCCACCGCCATCATTTCCATCGCCGAGAGTTGCTCGGTGGCTTTCATTAAACCGATCTCAGCGGTCAGCGCGGAACCCGCACGACCGGCAAACAGCAGGGCGCTAACCACCGGGCCTAACTCACGCACCAGCGATAAGGAGACCACCACACCCAGCGATTCCTCAGCACCAAAATCCACCAGCGTGTTATAGCCCTGCAAACCCAGCACCATGCCCACGAACAAGCCGGAAACCAGAATAATCAGCAGAGAAAGCACACCGACGGAAAATACCTGCTGTATGACCAGCCCGAAGCGCGGCAGCAGGGTATGCGAGCCGGCCAGAATTTGCAGCAATAAAAGATGCCCCCGCCCCAGCCGCTGAAAGAAATCCAGCGCCGAACGACCCAGCCCCTGCAAACTATTCAGCATTAACGCTTCTCCCCTAACGGTAGATCCAGCATGTCGTCACTAAAATCACGTGCCGGAAAATGAAACGCCACCGGCCCATCTGGTTCACCCTGTAAAAACTGCTGTGCCCATTCTGACTGGGAGGCATATAAATCTTCCGTGGTGCCTTCGGCCACCACCTTACCACCGGATAATAAATAGATATAATCCGCAATCGCGGCGGTTTCCTGAATATCATGGGAGACAATAATACTGCTCAATCCCAGCGCATCATTAAGCGAGCGAATCAGGCGCACCAGCACCCCCATCGAGATAGGATCCTGGCCGGTGAAGGGTTCGTCATACATCATCATCATCGGATCCATCACCACCGCCCGCGCTAATGCCACCCGCCGCGCCATGCCACCAGATAGTTCACTGGGCATCAGATCGCGCGCGCCACGCAGACCCACCGCTTCCAGTTTCATCAGTACCAGGGTGCGGATCAGGCGTTCCGGTAAGCGCGTATGTTCACGCAAGGCAAAGGCGATGTTGTCAAAGACATTGATATCCGTGAGCAGGGCACCGTTTTGAAACAACATACCCATGCGCTTACGCAATTGATAAAGTTTATTATGTCCCAGCCGGGGAACTGAAAGACCGTCGACTTCCACCGTTCCGGCATCCGGGCGTAACTGTCCCCCGATCAGCCGTAACAGCGTTGTTTTGCCGGTGCCGCTAGGCCCCATGATCGCAGTGACCTTGCCACGTTGTATGTCCAGATCAATGCCATCAAAAATTTTACGCGAGCCACGGGAAAAACTCAGATTGCGAATTTTTACCAGCGGGCCATCAGGCGGGGAAATATTATCAGTCATTAAAATCCATGTATTATTTTTTAAGCGGGCTTAACAATAAACGCATCGCAGGAGTTTATATTATATTTACCATACATCCAGCCCTTAAACTACTACAGGTCGGGATGGGGTCGTCTTTCAGGTGAACAGATGCGACTGAAGCCGTCTCTACAGGGATACGCCACAACAAAGTACCTATAGCAATTCGAGCAGAATCTGTGCGTTGTGTAATAATTCAGTATCCGGTGGCTCACCCTCCACCTGCAACAGCATTGCCGTCGGGGATTGCATTGCCGTTTCCATTAAGCTGCGCAACACTTTTAACGAACAAGCCGCCGGTATTTTTATCAGCGTACCATCAACCTCGCTAAAAATTGGAATCGTCCCGACTGAACCAATATATTGATCCTGCCCGTGATGAATAATGACTCCGCCAGCATATTCACCCAGTTGCTGAAGACGCGCCATCTGCGCCTCCCACTCTGCTTCGTTTTCACACTGTGGCAACTCAGGCACAAAACGAAAATCTACCCCACACTCCTCAGTTAAGCTGCTGACATCTTCCCGTGATACCCATTCCTGCTCAGGTATCACCAGCACAGAAAACTCATTGGTATAGTAATTCAGTTGCCAGTCTTGCGGAAGATCCTCTGGATAGAATGTCCCTGCCCAGCCAGCATGTTGCCAGCCGCGTGCGCCGAGCAGCACTTTATTCCAATTTTCTGCCATAATATTTAATACTGTCTGCCTGAAAAGATGATTAATCTACGCACATGAGCAATGTTCTGCAATTTAAAAAAAAACTGCCAAAAGACAAACATAAAGGCAAAACCCTGTGCAAAAGCGGCTTCCATAAATGGGAAGTGGTCAAGGAAAATCCCTTCGACGTGAAAATGGGTAAACTGATCAGCCGCTACCAGTGCGCACGTTGCGGCAAGATTAAAACTCAGGGAAAAGGGACGAGGGGCTAAACAAGCATTATAATCTTTACCTTGATCCAATCAGGTAACAATGGGATTATTCTAGTTAATAATAAATTCAGATATAAACTGTGCCTTTTAAACTAGCGTCTATTAAATTTTATCCGTGGTTCATCCTGCTCTCAGCCATATTGCTGACCAGTGGCTGTGCCAGTGTTCCCGGCCCGCCTGAAGAGCATGATCCCTTCGAGTCTTACAACCGGGCTATTTATAAATTCAACAAAACGGTGGACGATGCGGCGATTCGTCCTGTTGCCCAGGCCTATGCCGACTACACCCCTGATTTCATGCAGATCGGTGTCTCCAATTTTTTCAGCAACCTTGCCGATGTGGTGGTGCTGATGAATGATCTACTGCAATTTAAAATAGAACAGGCCGGTTCGGATTTTTACCGTATCGTGGTCAACTCCACTCTCGGTGTCTTTGGCCTGTTTGACCCGGCAACCCATGTCGGTCTACCCAAGCACCGAGAAGACTTCGGCCAGACGCTGGCAGTCTGGGGCGTACCGGATGGCCCCTATTTTATGATCCCGTTTATCGGCCCCAGCACAGTGCGTGACACCAGCGGTTTTGTGGTCGATATATACACCCATCCTCTCTTTTACACTCTGGTTACCGATGACACCGTTGCCTGGGGACTGGTGGGACTAGCCTATATCGACAAACGTGCCGAGCTACTGGGCGCTACCCGTGTTCTGGATGAAGCCGCACTCGACCCTTATATTTTCATGCGTGAAGCTTACCTGCAGCACCGCCGCAATCTAATTTATGACGGCAATCCGCCAATGGATTACGAGGAAGAGTTTAATGACAACCCCGATGATATTGATTTAGAGCTAGAGCTGGAAATGGAAATAGAACTCAATCTGGACAAACCAAAAATGAACAACACCACACCGTCAGTAAAATAACTTGGGAATTATTCAAAGAGTTAAAATCTTGAACCACAGAGGAAAGACTATTTTTTCTCGTTCCCATGCTCCGCGTGGGAATGCATACCAAAAATCATTACTTAAATGCACGTATGGAAGCTGCGCGTATAGCGACTACCTATACGCAAACAGTGGGGGTTAGCAAATAATTCTCTGTGTCCTCTGTGGTTCAAGATTTTGATTTTTTAGCTTGCCATTTTAAGCCTCCCCTTATACGCACACTAATTCCGCCCTGCACTGTTTGAGTATATTAAAAATTGTGCCGAATAATTTCACTCAGAGTTCCATTAATTCACCATTTCCAGTTACCATTCGCCTCATGAATAATGAAATGCTTTTATCTATTGCCGCCGTACTCGGTGGCTTCGTAGTTCTGGTCTGGGGAGCAGAACGTTTTGTACACGGTGCGGCTGCGCTGGCACGAAATCTTGGTATCTCACCGCTGATTATCGGCCTGACCATTGTCGGCATCGGTACCTCGGCACCGGAAATACTGGTCTCGGGCATTGCCGCCTGGCAGGGGAATCCGGCCATGGGCGTCGGCAACGCTATCGGCTCCAATATCACCAATATCGCCTTAGTACTGGGCTTGACCGCTCTGATATTGCCGCTCACGGTGAATTCACAAACCCTGAAACGCGAATATCCGGTAATGTTTCTTATTATGATCATCGCTCTAATTCTGGTGCTCGATGGACAACTCACCCGCATCGACGGGCTGATTCTGCTCATCGGCCTGGTCATCATGGTTCGTTGGATGATCCGGCTCGGGCTTAAAGAGAAAAAAGATCCGCTAGAATCAGAATACGAACACGAAATTGCACACATTAGCACCGGCAAGGCCGTTTTCTGGCTGGTTTTCGGAATGCTTCTATTGCTTGCCAGTTCCCGCATCCTGGTCTGGGGGGCAGTCAATATCGCTCAGGCACTGGGCGTGAGTGATCTAATCATCGGTCTGACCATTGTCGCCATCGGTACCAGCATGCCCGAACTGGCGGCTTCGATCATGAGCGCATTTAAAAAAGAACACGACATTGCCATTGGCAACGTAATCGGTTCCAATATGTTTAACCTGCTGGCCGTATTGGGACTACCCGGCCTGATTGCCCCCCATGCGCTGGATCCGGAACTGCTGACCCGTGACTTCCCCTGGATGTTCGGACTGAGCATCGCCCTGCTCGTTTTTGCGTATGGCTTTCGCGGTCAAGGTCGCATTAACCGGTGGGAAGGCTTGTTGCTATTAGGGGGCTATTTCACTTATCTGGGTGTACTCTACTTTGATGCCACGCAAAGCTTAAACCACACCTGATAGTATTGAACTTAAATAAAACGTTAATCTCTTAAGGTAAACAATTATGAGTGAACAAATGGAATTCGATGTGAAAAACGTAAAATGCGGCGGCTGTGCCAGTGCAATTGAAGATGGCCTGAAGCCTCTCGATGGGGTGACTGAGGTGGACGTAAATATTGAAAATGGCCATGTCCGTATTAATGGTAAGGCTCTGCCAGAAGAGGCGATTCTCGATAAACTCACCAGCCTGGGCTATCCGGCCAAATAGCCATAGCCCATGCAGCATCATAAAATTATCGAAATGGGACAGGCGGTGATTGACACCGAAACTACCGCTATTCAGGCTTTGAAGACCCGCATTGACGATCAATTCGTCCGTGCCTGCGAATACATGCTCAAGTGCAAGGGACGTATAATCGTCACCGGCATGGGTAAGTCCGGCCACATTGGCGGCAAGATTGCCGCAACCCTGGCCAGTACCGGTTCACCCGCGTTCTTCGTGCATCCCGGCGAAGCCAGTCATGGCGATCTAGGCATGATCACTGCGCAAGACGTGGTACTGGCACTCTCCAATTCCGGCGGCACCGACGAAATCCTCACTATCGTACCGCTGATTAAACGCCTCGGTGCCCCCTTGATTGCGCTTACTGGCAACCCCGACTCCCGACTCGCAAACGAAGCCGATGTACATCTGGATGTCAGCGTCGAACGCGAAGCCTGCCCGCTGGGGCTGGCCCCGACGTCCAGCACCACCGCCACCCTGGTGATGGGCGATGCGCTGGCCATTTCCCTGCTCGAATCTCGTGGCTTTACCGCCGATGATTTTGCCCTCTCCCATCCCGGTGGACGACTGGGCAAGCGTCTGCTCCTGCACGTGGCCGATCTCATGCACAGCGGCGAAACCCTGCCGAAAGTCCGGCAGCAGGCCAGCCTTGCCGAGGCGCTCATGGAAATGTCCGAAAAAGGGCTGGGCATGACCACGATAATCGACGACGATGAACGTCTATTAGGTCTTTTCACCGACGGCGATCTACGCCGGGTGCTGGATCACGGTAAAATTGATGTACAAACGCTAAAAATCAGCGATGTCATGATCGACAAATTCACCACCATTGAAAAAGATCAGCTGGCTGCCGAAGCTCTGCAACTCATGGACAGTAAACGCATTAATGCCCTGCCGGTGGTTAATAAAGACGGACGGCTGATCGGGGCACTGAATATGCATGATCTGTTAAGAGCCGGCGTGGTGTGAAGGCTAGTGGCTAGCAATTAAGCTTAGAATAGCCTTTACCAAAACCCAATAATGAAACCTAAATATATGAATATAAACTGGACTCCTAGCCACAAACCACAAGCTACTTGCAACTAACGCATGAAAGATATTCTCGAAAAAGCGAAACAAATCAAACTGGTGGTCTTCGATGTCGATGGCGTGCTCACTGACGGCAGTCTGTTCATCGGTGACGATGGTCAGGAATACAAGGCCTTCAATGCCCGCGATGGGCTGGGCATGAAAATGCTGCAGCGTTCCGGCGTGGAAATCGGCATTATTACCGCCCGCAGCTCTCATGTGGTGGAACATCGCATGCATAACCTGGGCATCAAATATGTCTATCAGGGCAAGCTGGATAAGCTGCCAGCGTTTGAAGAATTAGTTGCAAAACTGGGGCTGAGCTTTGAGCAAACCGCCTATGTCGGTGATGATGTGGTTGATCTTCCCGTACTCAAACGTGCGGGGCTGGCTATTGCGGTACAGGATGCCCATCCTATAGCCAAACAACATGCTCACTGGCAGACCCCGAAAAATGGGGGCCGGGGGGCCGCGCGTGATGTCTGTGACCTGCTCATGGAAGCGCAAAACACCCTGGATACCCAGGTTCAATATTTTCTAAAATGAGCCGTCTGCACTATTTTCTTACCTTGCTCTTTGTGGTCATACTCACGGCCTTTGCCAACTGGCTGTTAAATGCCATTGAGCATAAAACCATTGAAGAAAAAACCGCCTTACGCCACGAACCCAATTATTTTGTGGAAGGCCTCAACACCACCGTGTTCAACGCCGATGGCAGCTTGCACTACCGTCTGCAGGCTCGACGGCTGGATCATTACCCTGACGATGAAACACTGCAACTGGCCAGCCCCATCGTGAAAATGTTCAGCGAAAAACAAGCCCCCTGGGTCATGGTTGCTGATGAAGGCATTGTTTATGACAATGGCCAGCGTATCCATCTGAACGGCGCGGTGGATATCACGCAGATCAATAGCGCTAATGACAGCATGCAATTAGTGACCCGGGATTTGCGTATCGACACACTGCGGGATTATGCGCAAACCGATGCCGCAGTAAAATTAACCCGTGGCCATCACCAAACCACCGGCACCGGCATGCGCGCTGAGCTGCGCCGCGGACGGCTGGAATTACTAGCGGATACACGAGGACGCTATGACGTATCACATCCTTAAACTGAGGCAACTATTACCCTTACTCCTGTTTGCCATCATTTCGGCAAAACCAGTGGCGGCCCTGACTGCCGATCGGGAACAGCCCATCCATATCAATGCCGATCGCATGGTGGCAGAAGAAGCCAGTGGTTACAGTCACTATCTGGGTAATGTGCACATTACCCAGGGCAGCCTTGTGGTCGATGCGGATGAGGTCTACATTTATATTGTTGAGGGCGAGCTGGACAAGCTCATTATCCTCGGCGAACCGGCAAAGCTGCAGCAATTACCCGACAACAGTACCGAACTGGTCTACTCCCGCGCAAAGCGCATGGAATACTTTGCCAGCACCGACCGCCTGTTCCTGATGAAAAATGCCGAAGTCTGGCAAGGAACCAACCGCTTTTCCGGTGAGCATATTGAATATGACACCCGCAACAGCCGGGTTTCCGCCAATTCGCAGGGCCAGGATTCCGGCCGCATTCGTGCCGTCATTACCCCGAAAAAAGCCGTCAACAAAACAAAGGCCGTAGACACACTACCTGGCAAAGAAGAAGAAAATAACGAAGCACCGGATAATGACACACAGGCGGACACAATACCGTGAATGAAGTCAGCGGCTCAGCCCCCAGTGAACTCAGCGCCCGCCATCTAGCCAAGCAATACAAGGGCCAGAATGTGGTGCATGATGTTTCTATCAATATAAAGAGCGGTGAAGTGGTCGGCCTGCTCGGCCCCAATGGCGCAGGCAAGACCACCTCGTTCTACATGATCGTAGGACTGGTAACCGCCGACAAAGGCAATATTCATCTTGACGGCAAGGACATTACCCCCCTGCCCCTGCACCTGCGCGCTCGTAATGGCATCGGCTACCTGCCGCAAGAAGCGTCTATTTTTCGTAAACTCTCAGTGGCCGATAATATTCTCGCTATTCTACAAACCCGTTCGGAATTGAGTGGTTTTCAACAGGAACAACAACTGGAAGAGCTGCTGGAGGAATTGCACATCACTCACATTCGCCACAACATCGGTATCAGTCTCTCCGGTGGTGAACGACGGCGCGTTGAAATTGCCCGCGCACTGGCCACCGAGCCCCGCTTTATTTTACTCGACGAGCCATTTGCCGGCGTCGATCCTATTTCAGTGCTGGATATTCAGAGCATTATCAAGCATCTGACTGAGCGTGGCATCGGCGTGCTGATCACCGATCACAATGTGCGTGAAACCCTGGGCATTTGTGAACGAGCCTACATCATGAATGCCGGTGAGGTCATTGCCACTGGCGATCCGGATACCCTGCTTGCAGACAGCCAGGTCAGAAAGGTCTACCTGGGTGAACACTTCCGTCTGTAACGATCTATTTATTGTTCTTAATCAAGTCCTGCCCTGCTCCTGCCGGTTAACCTGAGTATAAATCTCATTACGAACCATACAGACACCGCAATAATTAAACATCGCAGTTAGACCATAGCTTTTCAAAATATGAGTTTAATAATTTTGAGGTATCACGGATATAAAGTATCAATACCCTGATTTAAACCGCTAACAAATTTTTCAGTTTTGTCAATTCACAAGTTATGAAAAAACTATGCCAAATTCCCTGCACTGTAATTTGAAATAAGCTAAAATTAAGTTAGCCAGTAACAACTACCTGCCGGCTGAGATCCCAAACACAAAATATGAAACAAGCTTTACAACTCCGACTCGGTCAACACCTGACCATGACTCCTCAGTTGCAGCAAGCAATCCGCCTGCTACAACTTTCCACTCTTGAACTTCAAACTGAAATTCAAGATGCGCTGGATTCCAATCTGATGCTGGAAGTGGAAGACGAACACAACAACGCTAACACAGATAAAAATGAGGCTCCGGGTGTCACTGACACAGAAATACCCGCCAGCACTCAGGAAATGGAAGCAGCCGAAATCAAAGGCCCGGATGAGAACTCCGCCATTCCTGATGAGCTGCCAACTGACTCCAATTGGGATGATATTTACGATTCCATCACCCCACCTTCCTCGGCCAGCAGCGCGGTTGAACACGACTTTGAGATTGCCAGCAATGCCGAAGAATCCCTGCAGGAGCATTTGCACTGGCAAATGGAGCTGACCCCCTTTTCCGAGACGGATCTGGTCATTGCCGAAGTCATAATAGACAGCATCAGTGATGATGGTTATCTCGGCACTTCAATCGAAGAGCTGCATCAGGCGCTGGTTAACGATATTGAGGAAATTGAACTCGATGAGATCGAAGCCGTTCTCCATCGGATTCAAAATTTCGATCCTCCCGGGGTGGCGGCGCGGAATTTACGCGAAAGCCTGATCCTGCAGTTAAAACAACTGCCCATGGACTCCGAATGGCTACAGCTGGCCATCAAGTTAGTTAGTGAACACTTTGAGCTACTCGCAAGCCGTGACTATGTTCTGCTCGCACGGCGCATGAAAATCAATGAAGCAGCACTAAAAGAAATTATTCAATTAATTCAGACATTAAACCCGCGTCCCGGCAGCCAGATCACCGCCAGCCAGCCAGAATATATTGTCCCGGATGTTTTTGTAAGAAAAGTCAAAGGCCAATGGCAGGTAGAATTAAACGCGGAAACCGCGCCAAAGTTGCGTGTCAACCCGCACTACGCTAGCCTGATAAAGAAGGTTAACGACAGTAATGACAACACCTATTTGAAAAACCACTTGCAAGAAGCTCGCTGGTTTATTAAAAGCCTGCTGAGCCGGAACGAAACCCTGCTCAAAGTTTCACGCTGTATCGTGGAGCGTCAGGCCGACTTTCTTGAACACGGAGAAGAAGCCATGAAGGCCCTGGTATTACATGACATTGCGGAAAAGGTTGAAATGCACGAATCCACTATTTCCCGTGTTACTACCCGGAAATACATGCATACCCCGCGTGGCATTTTCGAGCTAAAATACTTCTTTTCCAGCCATGTTTCCACCGCTAGTGGCGGTGAATGTTCCGCCACAGCAATCCGCGCCCTGATCAAAAAGCTGGTTGCCGCCGAGCTGCCTAACAAGCCGCTAAGCGACAGTAAAATTGCCAATATCCTTTCTGATCAGGGTATCATGGTCGCTCGCCGTACCGTTGCAAAATATCGGGAAGCGTTGGCCATTCCACCCTCAAATGAACGTAAGCGCCTCGCATAAATATCCAGGAGGAAGACTATGCAATTAAATATAACAGGTCATCACCTCGACGTTACTGATTCACTTCATAACTATGTCGTCAGCAAACTCGAACGGGTTGAACGACATTTTGATCATGTTACCAACGTCCATGTTATATTGAGTGTAGAAAAACTCAGACAAAAAGCGGAAGCCACCATCCATGTTAGTGGTGGTAATCTTTTTGCTGATGCTGAACATGAAGATCTATATGCTGCCATCGACTCGATGACCGACAAACTAGATCGGCAAATTAAAAAGCATAAGGAAAAAATTACCAATCATCACCGCGGTAATGGCAGCTCAAAGTGGCAGCCCGTTCCGGAAGAAGAGTAAAACCAGACGCCCCGGATATTCATCTTGAATTTCCGGGGCATTGTTTAATAACCAAATATTCCAAGAATAAGAGAATCAGGCATGCAACTCAGTGACCTGTTAGGCAAAGATCGTATTGCCTGCAATGTCGACGCCCATAGTAAAAAACGGGCGCTCGAAATCCTTAGCCAACTGCTGGCTCGGGAACAGCAATACGCCACCGCCGATAACATTTTTGACAGCCTGCTGTCACGCGAACGGCTGGGCAGTACCGGAATTGGTTATGGTGTTGCCATTCCCCATGGCCGGGTTAAAAATACCCGGCAAGCCAGTGCCGCCTTTATTCAACTCGCCGAAGGTATTGATTTTGATGCCATCGACAAAAAACCCGTTGATCTCATGTTTGCCCTGCTGGTGCCTGAAGAATCAACTGATGAACACCTGGAAATTTTATCCGAATTAGCGACTCTATTTAGTGAACAACATTTCCGAGACAAGGTACGCCAGGCCGGAAGTATCGATAAAATATACTTGCTCATTAAGGGGCAACAGCAAACACCCGCCTGATCATGGTCAATAAACTTACCGTCCAGGATGTTTTTGACAGTCACCAGCAGCCACTGGAGCTAAGCTGGCTGTCACAAATACATCAAACCAGACAAAGCATTCTCGATGAAACACGACCGACACAACCCGGCCCGGCTCCTAATCTGGTCGGTTATTTAAATCTCATTCGCCCGAACCGGATTCAAGTTCTCGGGGCAACAGAAACTCGCTACCTCTCCGAGCTGGAGGCTGATATTTGCGAAGACACGCTGCGCCAGCTGTTTGATGCCCGACCCGCACTAATTATTTTCGCCTGTTCAACCCAGCCACGGGATGCACTACGCCACTGGGCCACTAACACCTTTACGCCAATGCTTGGCTCCCCCCTTACCACTCGCAGGGTTATCGATGTACTGGATTTTCACCTCAATAGCACGCTATCCAAAAAACAGATCATCCACGGCGTATTTATGGAAGTTCTGGGACTGGGTATTTTGCTGGTTGGTCCCAGTGGAGTCGGAAAAAGTGAGCTAGCACTGGAATTATTAACCCGTGGTCACCGTCTTATTGCTGATGATGCTCCTGAATTTTTTCAGGCAACGCCCGATACCGTGCATGGACGTTGCCCGGATCTGCTGGAAGATTTTATTGAGGTTCGCGGCCTCGGTATACTTAACGTGCGCGCCATGTTCGGGGATAATGCCATTCTCAGTGATAAACGCCTGAGTCTGATTATCCGACTGGAACACACTGACACGCAGTTCAGCTCGCCCCTGGAACGTCTGGACTGCACCCAACGGCATATCAGAGTGCTGGACATGGATATTCCTGAAGTTGTTCTGCCGCTTGGGCCTGGACGAGATTTAGCCATTATCATCGAAACGGCCGTACGTAATCATGCGCTGCATTTGCGCGGTTACAATTCAGCTCAGGACTTTATTAAACGACAGAAAGAACTAATTAATAAGACATCATCATGAAACTGATCATCATCAGCGGTCTGTCCGGTTCAGGCAAGTCCATCGCCCTCAATGTGCTCGAAGATCTGCACTACTACTGCATCGACAACCTGCCCGCCGCCATGCTACCGGCGCTGGCAGATCAATTACTCTCATCCGGAAATATGGAACGTGAGCATATTGCCGTCGGCATCGATGCCCGCAACACCCCGGCTGATCTGGCTGATTTTTCTAATATCCTCAAGGATCTTCAATCCCGACAACTGGAAATCGAGATTTTCTTTCTCGAAGCCGATACCCCGACCCTGATCAAACGCTTCAGCGAAACCCGCCGTCGGCATCCTCTGAGCAGTGACGAAGTCCCACTCAGCGAAGCCATTGCTCAGGAACGCAGCCTGCTCCAGCCTATTGCTGGTGAAGCAGATCTGCACATGGACACCAGCCGTACCAATATTCATCAGCTGCGTGAGCTGATTCATTCACGAGTCAACAAAGACGATCACAGCCAGCTTTCCCTGCTATTCGAATCTTTTGGTTTTAAACAGGGCATTCCTGTGGATGCCGATTTTGTCTTTGACGTGCGTTGTATTCCCAACCCGCACTGGGAGCCACGCTTACGCAGCCTCACCGGGCGTGATCCGGCGGTGGCCGAGTTTCTGGAACTCCATGATGACGCGGTCAAAATGTTTGACGATATCCGTCATTTTCTAGAAAGCTGGGTACCTCGCTTTGAAGCCGATAATCGTAGCTACATGACGGTCGCCATCGGTTGCACCGGGGGTCAGCACCGTTCGGTTTACATGGTTGAAAAGCTCGCCGCCTGGTTTAAACAACAACGCCCCGGCATCCTGCACCGGCATAGAGAACTATCATGAGGATACCGCGATGAGCGTTGGCCTGTTAATCCTGACACACAGTAATATCGGCCAGACGCTGTATGACACCGCAATCGCCGTTATCGGTAGTGCTACCCTGACAACCCGGGTACTGGTCGCTTCCATGGACTGTGATACGGATGAGATGCACCAGCTGGTTCAGGTTAATCTGCAAAAGCTCAATACCGGTCAGGGCGTTCTCATTCTTACTGATATGTACGGAGCCACCCCCAGTAATATAGTTGCCGAATTTCTTAATCCGGATCGTATACTGGTGTCGGGAATTAATTTACCGATGCTGGTACGGATAATGAATTACCCCAATCTTGAATTAAGCAAACTGGCTGAAAAAGCCATCAGCGGTGGACAGGAAGGAATCCTCGCCGTATCCACAAAAAACATAAAAGAAACATGCTGAAAAAAGAAATTTTAATCTGCAACAAACTCGGCCTGCACGCCCGCGCCGCCGCCAAACTGGTGACCCTCGCCTCAGAATTTGATTCCGAAATTTTTCTGCACGCCAAAGGTAGGGAAGTGAACGGTAAAAGCATTATGGGGGTCATGATGCTGGCGGCCAGCAAGGGAAGTGAACTCGTACTCTGCGCGAACGGTGATGATGAACAACAGGCGCTCGATGCCATCGAGCAGCTGGTCAATAATCGCTTTGATGAAGAAAGTTGATCTCCTGTAAGTTCGATTGAAATCGAACCGGGACGAGGGAATCGGCTGGGGTGGCTTCGAACTTGTTCGACTAACGGGTCAGCGGGGTCAGGTCTTGCAATCTTCTCCAACATCAACGGATATCTAGATTTATACAAAGAACCCGTGCATCTTTAAGTTTTAAACTGAGACACCAGCTGCTGCAACTCACTGGAAAGTTGGGCCAGTTCACTGCTGGCTTCTGATATCTGTCCGGTACCTTCGGCGGTTCGGATGACAACCTCATTAATATTACTGATATTGCGGTTGATCTCTTCGGAAACACTGCTTTGTTCCTCAGCGGCCGTGGCAATCTGTATATTCATATCCGAAATATTGGTCACCGCCTCTGTAATCGCAATTAACGATGCTGTCGCCTCGTTTGCCTTGTCCACGCTAGCACTGGCACCTTCTTTACTGGTTTGCATGACTTCCACGGCCAACCGCGAATTCTGCTGCAGGCGTTCAATCATGTTCTGAATTTCTTCGGTTGACTGTTGAGTGCGACTAGCCAGAGTTCGAACCTCATCGGCAACAACGGCAAAGCCCCGTCCCTGTTCACCTGCCCGTGCAGCTTCAATCGCGGCATTAAGTGCCAGTAAATTCGTCTGCTCAGCGATTCCCTTGATCACATCAAGCACACTGCCAATATTTTCACTGTCTGATTCAAGTTCATTAATGACCGTTGAAGACTGCTCTATTTCTCCAGCCAATTTATTGATCACGGCGGTGGTTTGATTAACAATGTCTTTGCCCGTTACCGATTCATCATTGGCACTCTGCGCCAGAGAGGATGCCTCCCCCGCATGGCGAGCCACTTCCTGCACCGTGGCCGTCATTTCATTCATTGCGGTGGCTACTTGCTCAGTTTCGTTCTGCTGCTGCATCACTCCCTCGGTGGTTTCCCGGGTGATGACATCCAGCTCCTCAGCTGCGGCAGCCAGTTGAGCGGTAGAGCCGGCGACCTGTGATACCATCTGCCTGACTTTTTCAGAAAAATGATTAAAGGCAACCGCCAACATAGCCACTTCATCTTTACCATCTTCATCAAGCCGCATCGTTAAATCACCATCACCCTCGGAAATATCCGTCATTGCCTTGACCGTAGACTTAATGGGTCGAGTGATTCCCTGACTGATAAAATAAACCAGTACCAGCCCTGCCACAAAAACAAGCAGGCAGACAAGCACAGTAATATTTCGGATCCGATTGATGGCCGCCACGTAATGACTTCGATCCTTCACAATTTCAAGCACTCCGATCGGCTGTCCTGAAAAATCCTTAATGCTTCGGGCATAAATCGCAACCGGTGTTTCCTTATATGTAGCGATTAAATTAACCGGCTTATTAGCTAAGGCCTGATCTTGTTCGTCAGCGGAAAGTAAATTGTTTTCATTCAATGTTGTCCCGAAAGCCTGAAATCCATTATCACGCTTTACATACAAGGCAATATCGACATTGAATTCCTGTTTGAAATTATCGAAAAAAAATTGCCCAAAGGACATACCAAACTCAACCGAACCAATATACTGCTGCTGATAAAAAACCGGTACCAGGCCACGAACACCTAATCCGGCCACGCCTTTTTCCAACCCTGAGACAGGCTGTTTGGTGGCATTCGTTTTCACAACCGTTTTTCTAAATGATGACAGGTCATCACCAAATTTTTGCGGCTTATGCGCCCTGAAAAAAGAAGTGGCAGGCGGTGTATGAAACTGAAACTGACGCGCCCCATATTTTTCTTTCAAAGTTTTAAACAATGGCACTGTTAGTGTGGCTAAACTGTCCCGATCTCCTTCGGCAAAAGCCCGCTGAATTGAAGGCGTTTGTGAAATGACCTGACTTAAGGCCTGGGCCAGCTGCCCCTTTGCCGCGATTTCATCTTCGGCACTGGTAAACAATTTTTCCAGCTCAGCCTGCTCAGCCTCGTAAACAATACTTGAAACCTGGGTAATGACCAGCGGAATAATAACTACAACGAGCAACAATAGACTCAGTCCCGAACCGACGATAAGGCGGGTGCCTATTTTAAAGTTTCGAAACATGATCTATCTCCGATAAATATCAAGCATAATAATTAATTACACTGATTTTATCGGTATAATCAGGTTAAACTTTAACCATCTCACCTGTTTTTCTGGTTTCCACGCAGAGCATGGGAACGAAGCTAAAAGTGTCATTTGCACGGGCTTTAACTAAAATATTAAACATCCATAAAATTAATATTAGCTTGCTATGAAATAGATTTCTGGTTCCCATGCTCTGCGTGGGAATCCATACCATGGGTTAACTGAAGGCATTTCTGAGTATATGCACGACGAGAAGTAAAATCTGCACAACAATTTCTCCTCAAAGAAACCGCCGCGCAGACCTCTGAACATTATTTTGTAGTAGAAACCGAATGTACTGAAACAACAGCATAGGGATGATAGGCGGGTTTAGCGATGCTAAAGACCGCAACCATATCCACTGCCTCACCGGCCTGAATCAACTTAGCTACCGCCTCAACAGAAGCCTGATCCTTCCATTGTGCATAAACCACCACATGTTCACTATCGAGACTCCGGTGAATATTTGCCGAGATGAATCCAGGCTGGTGACGCATGGTTCTGTTCATCGCAATCTGCAGCAACCTTATCGTCTCTGCCTGCTTGCCCTGTGTCGGGGTAAGCACATTCACCAGGGTTACAATGCCTACCGCCGGATCGATGCGACTTACCGTTATTTCAGTTTCTGCATAAGCAAAGTTTGCAAAACTAAGCAGCACCAGAACAGCAATAATGCTCTGGCGAATAGTTTTTCGTTGTTTAAATTCCATATTAGTTTTCCTCAATGATTGAATGACAGACTTGCTATTTAAGTAGCGATCACTATATTATTTGCGAAAATATCTCAGGTCAAGGATTGTTTAGTGGTCACTACAAATATATCGCGTAAACGGGGACGCCCTGCTGCCTTTGACAGAAACAAAGCCATAGAAATAGCATTAGAATTATTTTGGGAAAAAGGCTACGACAGCGTTGGTGTTGCCGAGCTGGGCAAGGCAATCGGCATTAATCCGCCCAGCCTTTATAAATCGTTTGGCAGTAAGCACGGCTTGTTTGTAGAGGCCGTACAGCGCTACGTTGCTGAAGATAAAGGTGGATTCCTGCCCACCGCATTAACCGGAGCAGAAACACTCAACGATGCCGTGCGTAATATTCTCGTTCAGGCAGCAAAATCATACTCTCATCCAGAAAAACAGGCGGGCTGCCTAATCCTAAGTGGTACTGGTAATTGTACTGATGATAAAGCGCTGGCCACAACAGAGGAGTACCGGCGCGCCACCCGGACTTATCTGGCCAAAACTTTTTTAGATTATGGCGCGCAAGATGCGAACAGTTTAGCTGACTACGTACTCATTGCCATGAGCGGTTTATCCACGGCGGCTCGACAGGGTATCAAGCGAAACACGCTGCTAAAAACGGCTGAACGCTTTGCCACCGCAGATATTATTTCTCAATAAACCCTTATCTCTATTTTGCTGGCGGGGTGTTGGGCTTCGTATTCACTCAGCACCAAGCTACATTTTAGTGAAGTAGGTTGGTGCTGAGCCATGCTCTTTATGGCGAAGCCCAACAGGATAAGGTAAACACCCGCAGTCCGCTCTCGACATAAATAGTGCTCTATAAAAACTGGCTTAATCCAGGTTCTTTTTAAATCGAAGCGAAGCGACGACCAGACCACCGATGGTAAATATAGCGAGCCAGTACATATCAAAGCGCATGTCCACGACTTCAACCTCACGTAAAACTACGCCACGAATTAAGCGCATAAAATGGGTAGCCGGTAATACTTCGGCAATATATTGCGCAATCTCTGGCATACCTTCATAGGGAAACATAAAACCGGACAGGAGGATGGACGGCAGCAATACAAACAGCGTCATCTGCATGGACTGCAACTGATTTTTTGCGATAGTGGAAATAAGCAGGCCCAGGGTTAAACTTGCGGTAATAAATAAAGTGGTGGCTAAAGCCAGTTGCAATAAACCGCCGTAAACAGGGACATTAAATAGCAAATAACCCAGTCCTAAAATAATGCCTACCTGCACCCCACCAATGATCATATAGGGTATGATTTTCCCAATCATTAATTCAATCGAACGCACCGGCGTGGTAATCAGTAATTCAAGGTTGCCGCGTTCACGCTCTCTGACTATAGCCGCCGAGGTAAACATAATCATAGTCATGGTTAAGATAATTCCCACCAGACCGGGGACGATGTTTACTGCGGTACGTTGCTCGGGATTATAAAGTAAAGTAACTTCAAAGGTGGGAGTGGTTCTGTTTACCGGCTTGCTTAATAATTCTGCCAGCGGCATATTGCGCAAACTTTTTAAGGCGGCGGCAATCACATTGTCTGAACCATCTACCAGCCATTGTGCAACCGGTCGAGAGGTTTCCTGCTCGGTAGCCGGAGGGGATCCCAGCCCGATAGTCTGATGCCTGGCCAGGCGCTGACTCACATCTTGCGGAATGATAAATACCGCACGCACTTCGCCACTGGCCAATGCTGCTTCCCCCTGTTTTACATTTTCATAGGTTTGCGTAAACCTCACTACCTGGGTTGCGCTTACTGTTTGCTTTAATACCCGACTCAGGCCGCTCTGACTAAAGTCTACAATACCAACCGGAATGTGCCGTATATTGGTATTGATAGCATAGCCAAACATCAGCAATTGAATCAGCGGAATCATGACAATCATGCCGAAGGTCATTCTGTCCCGCTTTAATTGCGTTATTTCCTTGATAACAATGGCCTGAATTCGATAGAACGGTTTCATTGCCGCCCCTTACCGGTACAGGTGACAAAAACATCTTCCAAACTGGGGCGTACCAGTGACAGGGTGGCCGATGAACTCACCGCCGCTTGACCAGCTAAATAATTCAACGGTTCAGTAATGCTGTTTTTTATTAATACTCTTAAGCGCGCGCCTAATTGCGCGGCACTGATAACCTCGGGTAGTTTCATCAGTGACTGTTTTAACTGGCGCAAATCACCGCTTGCAACTTCAACCACATGCGCGCCCATTTGCTGCATTAAATCATTCGGTGATCCATCCGCTCTTTTTATGCCGTTTTCAAGTATCGCCAGTTTATGGCAACGCTCGGCCTCATCCATATAATGCGTGGAGACTAGAATGCTGGTTCCCTGATCGGATAGATCAAATAGCTGTTCCCAGAATTCACGCCGATTTTCCGGATCGACCGCCGAGGTGGGTTCATCGAGAAATAATAATTCAGGCTCATGCAATACAGCAGCGGCCAGCGCCAGGCGCTGTTTTTGTCCGCCACTCATGCTCCCTGCCAACTGATTTTTCTGCTGATTTAATTCATAGGTATCAAGCAGCTGGCTAATGCGTTTTTTTTGTTGCGTACCGGGCAGGCCGTATATTTTTGCAATAAATTTTAAATTTTCAAGAACGCTTAAATCATCATACAGGGAAAATTTTTGCGTCATATAACCGATATGCATGCGCAACTTTTCTGCATCTACAGGTAAATTAAAACCCAATACCTGCACCGTACCTGAGCTGGGTTTTAACAAACCGGTTAACATCCGAATAGCCGTGGTTTTACCACAACCGTTTGGACCTAAAAAACCATAAATCCGACCTTTATCTATTTCCAGATCTAAATTATTAATGGCGATTAACTCGCCAAATTTCCGGGTTAAATTTTTTACCTGAATAACCGGCCCACTCATGGCAACTCAACCTGGGCAGGCACCCCGCTGGGCAGGGCAGACTGACTATCGGGCAACTGTACTTCGGCCAGATACATTAACCGTGCCCGCTCTTCCTGATTCAGTGCATAGTAGGGTGAAAAGGCGGGTTCGGATGAGATCCAGCGCAATCGACCAGTCATGTGTTTTTCCAGCCCGTCAACGCGCACCACCAGACTATCGTTGAGAGCCAGCTTTATGCGATAGGGCTCGGGAATATACACTCGTACAAAAGGAGCCTTGCCTGCTAGCACCACGGCTAAGGGACTGCCAGCCGTGACTCGTTCACCCAGGTTCCAGGGCAGGTTATCCAGAATCCCATCGCGAGTTGCGGTGATGGTCAAGTCGGCCAGTTTTTTCTGTTCACTGGCCAGCACTGCCTCAACGGCCTTTAAATAGGCTTCACCGTAACGGAGATCTTCAACCCGGGTGCCATTGGTTAATTCCCGTAACTGCTCCTGTTCACTCTGCAGATTGGCCAGTCTGGCATCGCGCGCAGCGAGTGCCTGATCAACATCTGACTGGCTGATTAACTTTTGTTTTACCAATTTTTTTGCGCGTAAATAGGTGGCTTCTGCTTCAACCAGGTTGGCCTTCGCTCCGGCGACTTTTGCACTTGCAGCGGCTACCTCTTCCTTGCGCGCACCATTGCGTAATTTTTCCAGACTGGCTTCGGCCTGGGCTACTTCAGCCTGGGCTTTAGCAACATAGGCAAGTTGCAACGTGTCATCAAGCCGAACTAATACCGTACCTTTGCTGATCCGAGTCCCCGCCGCAACCGGGAGATCTACAATCACTTCATTGGTGGTGGCCACATGGGCGACGCGTTCCCGCTCCAGCGTCCCTAATGCAAGACGGGAAGTGTCTGAGTTACAGGCCGCGAGCATGAATAATAAAATACAGCTTAAGGTGCTGCGCATAATAGTCCCTCATTTTAATGTTTAACTCTGCTGTCCCATCCCCCCCCTATCCCCGCTGGGGAGAGGGCATTAACGAAACAGCGGAGTGTATGTTTAATTATTTTTACTCCAGCGCTTCCCAGCGCTGGTAGGCCTGCTCCAGCTCCTGTTGCAGGGATTCCATGCGTTCCAACGTTTCGACTATACGTGCTTTGTCCTGCTGGTAAAATCCACTGTCGGCAATTTGTGTTTGCAGCTTTTCCTGCTCGGCTTCCAGTGACTCAATTTTTTCTGGCAGGCTGTCGAGTTCACGTTGTTCTTTATAGCTGAGTTTGCGTGACGTTATTTCAGTCGATGAACTTGCCACTTTCACCGTTTTGCCCGTTTCACGCGCAGCCGGTTTACTCATTGCGGTTTGCACACGCTGTTGCAACCAGTCCTGATAACCGCCGACATATTCGCGCAACTGAGCATCACCTTCGAAGACCAGGGTACTGGTCACCACATTGTCCAGGAAACTACGATCATGGCTGACCAGCAACAGGGTGCCTTTGAAATCGGTTAGCAGCTCTTCTAGCAATTCCAGGGTTTCCACATCGAGATCATTGGTGGGTTCATCCATCACTAATAAATTAGCCGGGCGGGTAAAGAGTTGCGCCAGCAATAAGCGGTTGCGCTCACCTCCGGACAGGGAACTAACCGGTGAATTTATCCGCTGTGGGGTAAACAGAAAATCCTGTAAATAACTAATGACGTGCCGGGAACTACCGTTGATGGTGACCTGATCGGTGCCCAGATTAAGGTTTTCGATCACGCTTTTTTGCGGGTTCAGCTGCGCCCGCTGTTGATCAAAGTAAGCCACTTCCAATTTGGTTCCCAGCGTCACTTTGCCGCTGTCCGGAGCCAGTTCCCCCAGTAACATTTTAATCAAACTGGTTTTGCCCGCACCATTGGGGCCAATAATACCAATCCGATCCCCGCGCATAATCCGGGTGGAAAAATCGCGGAATAAACAACGCCCGCCCAGACTCAGTGTAGACTCTTCGACTTCAGCCACCAGTTTGCCCGAGCGATTGGCCGACTCCAAATTAATTTTCGCCTTGCCACCCTGCTCCCGCCGGGCCTGTCGCTGTTCACGCAGTGCTTTGAGTGCCCGTACCCGACCCTCATTGCGGGTACGCCGGGCCTTGATCCCCTGCCGGATCCAGACTTCTTCCTGGGCCAGCTTTTTATCAAACAGCGCATTCTGCTCGACTTCCACCGCCAGCCGTTCTTCTTTCTTGCGCAGGTAGTTGGCATAATCGCCGGGCCAGGAAGTCAGCTGGCCGCGATCCAGTTCAATAATGCGGGTGGCCAGTTGCTGCAGGAAGGTTCGATCATGGGTAATAAACAGCAGGGCTCCGTTGAAACCCAGCATAAATTCTTCCAGCCAGGTAATGCCTTCAATATCGAGATGGTTGGTAGGCTCATCCAGTAATAATAAATCCGGCTCCTGCACCAGCGCCCGCGCCAGCAAAACGCGTCGTTTCAGACCACCGGACAGCTCATCCATGCTTTTATCCACCGGCAATTCCAGACGCGAAATGGCCGCCGAGACCCGCTGCTCGAAACGCCAACCCTCAGCGGCTTCGATCTGTTGTTGCAGGTGGGCAAATTTTTCCAGTATGGCCGAATCATGCTCGCCCTGTTCCAGCCGCAGTGCGAGATGGTGATAATCACTCAACAGCGTACCCAGGGTTTCCAGGCCGCTGGCCACCACATCAAACACGCTGCGCTTGTCACCGACCGGTACTTCCTGGTCCAGGCTTGCGACCCGCAGACCTCCGGCTCGCCAAATTTCGCCATCATCGGCGGTGATTTCTCCGGCCATGACTCGCAGCAGCGTGGACTTGCCCGTGCCATTGCGGCCGAGCAGGCAGATCCGCTCACCCCGGTCGATATTGAAATTAACCTGTTCCAGCAGGGGAGCACTGCCGAAGGCGAGTGAGACATTTTTAAAACTGACGAGTGGTGGCATAAGGCTGTATTTATAGTGAGATTGCGAAATAATCCATCATTATACCGACTTTCCTTGCCCCCCCTACGGTTTCAGTTAAAATAAGCGTCTCCTATCTCTACTGCCCGTAAAAATTCACCATGGCTGACGAAAAAGAAAATCGGGAGCTGCGCCAGAAAATGGAGCAGCTCATCATTGAGCATCGTGATCTCGATGATGTCATTCACCGTCTGGCGGCAGATCCGGACGTGGATCAGCTGCAGGTGATACGCCTGAAAAAACGCAAACTTTATTTGAAAGATATAATTACCCGGTTACGCAGCAAACTTATCCCGGATATTGAAGCCTGAATTTACCTGCCCAACTGGAATACAACATGACTGATACACTGCCTGATAGTCCCGATGCCGAACTTTTGCTGGCCACCGGTTGCACCCACTGCGGCATTGTTTTAGAGGGGCTGTCACAATTGCTCAAAGAAGGTCTGCTCGGACAGCTGCAAATCACCAATATTGCCACCCGGCCACAGCGGGCAGAACAATTAAACGTCCGCTCCGTCCCCTGGATCCGACTTGGCCCCTTTATTCTGGAAGGCCAACATTCTCCTGCCGAACTACGAAAGTGGGCACAACGCGCCAATAGTCTCGAAGGCATGAGTACCTATATCGCCGAAGAGTTAACACTGGGAAACCTGAATAAACTGATCGAACTGCTGGCTCAATCTCCACAACAGCTGGCAGCGCTAATTCCGCTACTGGAAAACGAAGAAACAGAAATGCAGGTGCGCCTTGGCGTTGATGCTATTCTGGATAGTGTTGAAGATAAAGCCCAGCTTGCTCGACTGATTCCCGACTTTGCACAGCTTGCCTTGCACACCAACCCGCGCATACGCACCGATGTGAGTTATTACCTGGCACTAACTGGCAGCCCAGATGCCATTCCGGTATTAAAAAAACTGCTGGAAGATGAGTCAGAAGAAATAAGGGAAAGTGCAACAGAAGGTCTGCAACGGTTAGGGGATACCGACAGTTAATGGAATATTTTACCCCACCAGCATGGCGCGGGTTTCTTCAAATTGTCCACGAATTGACTCCAGCAGTCCGGGGACAATGTCATCCGTCAGACCGGTAATACCCCAGGCTAGAGGATGGATGCGCGGCGCATCAGTTTCTTCACGGTTACTGGTATTGAGCTCAGCAAGTACTGCCAGACTATTGGCAATATGAACAACCGCCGTTTCCAACTGAAACTCCTCTGCTTTTTCCGGCTCATGATGCCAGCCAATCGTTGCTACCAGCATTGCAGGCCAGTGCCAGTCTTTTGCTAACTGTGCGCCCAACTGGGCATGATCAAATCCAATAACCTCACGCTCACTTATATAAAGATCAGGCTCGTCCGGCTCTTCAATTGAGCGCAGCACCGCTTCACGCGCCAGCTCCGGTAAGCGGCTGTACATTAATAGCTGACCAATATCATGTAATTGACCGGCAACAAACAATGCATCAGGCTGTAAACCTTTTATCTCATCCGCCATGGTTTTTGCTGCCAGACCGCAATACAGGCTATGCAGCCAGAAATCATCCATGCTAATCAAATCATTGGGAATGCCTTCAAAAACTTTCAATGAAGTGGTCGCCAGTACAATATAACGAATACGTTTAGTACCAATAATATTAACCGCACGCATGACTGTATCCACTTCTTTACTCAGACCATAGATTGGACTATTTGCCATACGTAATAACTGAGCGGTGAGACCCGGATCATGAGCAATAACTTCGGCAACTTGTGCAGCGGTGCTGCCAGGATCATCGAGTAATTGATTCACCCGTAAATATACTTCTGGAAAGGAAACGATTTCTTCAACACTGCTAACAAGTTCAGTTAAATTCTCAGCCATGTTTCACCATGCTATGATTGGTTGGTTTATATTTATGCAACGATTAATATCTATTCAGAGTATAACCACAGAAAGCGGATAGTCTAGCAAGATAACAATCAGGAACAATATTACAAACCGATGCCAAATCTTCCTGACAAATGGTATGTCTATATGCTTTGCTGTAGCGATAACTCTTACTACACCGGCATCACCAAAAATATCACTCGCCGTCTGCAGCAACATAATGATGGCCCCAGAGGGGCAAAATATACCCGCTCCCGGCGGCCGGTAAAATTGGTTTACCAGGAACAGTTGAATGATCATTCCAGTGCACTGAAACGCGAGTATGAAATTAAGCAACTGCAGGCGAAAGCGAAACGGGCATTAGCGGCCAGTATCGAATAACCCCGTGGTACGACTTCAGTCGTACCAAAAAAAAACCCGCACATACCCACCATTTAGCCAGCCAGTTTATTAATCATCTGCTCCAGTTTCACAATTTCAATTGGATAAGACAGGGCCAGGCAAACAGGAAATCGATCGGTGAGACGTTGCAACTGGTGCGCAAATTCTTTTTCATAAAAAATAATCACTTCCGTCTCCGGCATTTTTTGCAACACCGCCATCAGTGATTCAAGGCTGCTGGTGCGATCACGAAAGTCTGACTGGTAGTTAAATTCAGCCACAATCACCGCCGGGCACATCTTTTTCAATGCACGCATAGCCTTTCTAACGGTGTGTATTTGTATGGATTTAAATCCCGCTTCACGATAGACACTTGAAAAATCAGGATAGCCCCCCAATTCAGTAATCATTAACAATTCTGGTTTTGGATTTTTGTCTGTCATCATTTTAGCAATTAACCTATATTTCACAGATATCTGAATGCCATAGTATAATCTGCTGGCTTAAACCTGTCGCATCGATCAGGCTTTTGCCTCAACACAGGAAAAATAAAATGCCCTATTTTGTCTACAAAATTGCACCCGCAGTCAGTGATCTGGTAAAAAATCTGGAAATGCTACAGGACTTTGAAGTTTATAAAGAAGCAAAAAATTTCGTAAAAGATGAACGCAACAAATTGTCAACCGAGGACAAAACTACTTTTAAGATAATTTTTGCTGACAATGCCTTGCAGGCGGAAGAGCAGCTGATGGAAAAGCGTGATGCCCCTATTGTCATGGAATGGGAAAAATAGATTCCGACAGCGCGCTATATTATGGACGAAACTCAATACCACTCAATGTACCGTTCGATTAACCAGCGCAAATGTGTGTTTGAGAAAACAATCAATGCACGGCGTGCTAGCTGCAGTTGTGCAAAACGATTCAACCTCGCCGACCGTGAAGGAGTGGCCTGCGAGTCGGCATCAGGCTATGAACATTGCCTTGAACTCCTGGAACAACTGCGAAAAAATTCCAGCTTTGCACTGCATGTTGCTCATATTGACGGGCCGCTGCCGCATTCTAATGAACTCAAGGTTCAGGCTGGAGGGCTGTTAGGACTTAAAGAGGTAACACAAAAAGAAAATCCAGCGGTGACCAACACGGACGATATTCATGCTTTATTAAACGTGGCCAAGCAACAATTCAAACAAATTGAAAACTTTCCCTATACCGAAATCGTTAAGTCCATTAATAATTTTAAAGGTCGACAACGGCGTAAATAATCATCGTACACAAATCACTATTTTTCAGGATGAAAACCAGTCAAAGGTACAATCAAGATGACCCCGCACCTGCACCAGCCCGGATAATCCATCTTCACGGATAACCATTATTGGTGGGCGTGTTACAAAGTGCTTGTTACATTTGCTCATCCAGATCATGGCCATTTGCTTATTGTGCGGGTAGCTGGTGCGCAAAGCCTCAAAAATTCCAAGAATATGTTCGATTCGTTCAAAAACTTCCGGGGTTGCTGGAAATGCCAGTCCATCACGATATTTTCTTAATGCCCGGGTTGGCGTTTTTTCCGGTAGACTTAATATTTTTAATTCCTCAGTGGCACTCAGGCCCCAGTCATCAATGATGGTCATAATGGTTCGGGTTAAGGCACTGAAATCTTCAGTCTTCATCTCTTTGATAGTTTGTTGATTCATAACCATACCTGCATAAAATTCTGAGCATGCTGAAAAAGATAGCCTCGTCTATTTCAATATTCTTTACAATACACAATCAGGGATAACTCCCTACAATAACTAAACAAAATGGCTCATCAGCAGAATTTGTGGTTGCCACCGACTAACGCCCTCTCCGAGAGCTGTCTCTTATACGCAAATATTAAATTTTTTCTAGACGTTAGGATCGGAACGATAACAATTTGATAAGAACTTCACTTTTAGAAAAAGAAATGTTTTCTGGTTTGTATGATTAAACCTCACTCAAACAAGGTGGTAATATCATCACCTTGTCACCACCGTATGCGTTCCCACGCAGAGCATGGGAACAAGGTTAATCAATCGGAATCAATCGAGTCTGATCCATTGATTATAGAGACTCCCGCCTGCTTTATTTGATGGATGTATTTAAAAATAGTAAATGTAGAGTTCAATCACGACCTGACGTCGAAACTTGAATCCCTTCGTGCCAGATCGATCCATGATCCACGCTCCTGTATATTTTTGGAAGCCAAACTAAAGGGTACTCAAAAAATACACCCACCTTACTATGTTAATCCATCACAACATCAACAACTGTCTCTGCAACAATTTCTACCCACGAATTCTGCTGAAGAGCCTTGATTTTTAATCCTTCGACAAGCTCAGGACGAACGGTTGTTTCAAAATGTACGGGTATTGGGAATAGCTATTTAGAGGGCGTTATTTAAGAGAGCAATGAAAAAATATATAAACAGCCTCTCTTAGCTTTTATTTTTTGACTGAAAAGGGTACTGCAAGATATTAACGGATTCAGTAATATCTTCCCTTTCTTCTTCATACATACGAGCAAAGGTTAGCTCAAAAGAGGCTATCGTAATCACATCGCCCAATTGTAAAGCATGCAGATCAACCTGCTTCTCACCATTGAAGGTGCCATTTTTACTGTTCATATCCTGAATAAATATTTCGCTATCATTCAACATAATCTGAGCATGTAGGCGGCTAATCCGGGGTTCCTTCAGAATAATATCATTGTCACTATGACGACCAATATTAAAACGCAATTTATTAAGTGGATATTCACCCACTTTGCGTCCATTTTTATGCACGATAATTTTTCGGCTCACTGTCGCCAGCATCTCAACAGAACTTAACTCATCATCGTCTATCTGCAGGAGCGGTATATTTTCGACGGGCCGCCCGAAGGGCTGCCAGTTTAATTCATCAATTGATGTCAGCACAATACGCTCACTAACCACCTTGTCATTATTAACAAAGGCACAGGTAAGTGCGTGATCCATGAGTACGTTTATCAGCCGTGGCCGACCCCCCGTGTATTCCTGAATCAGCGGATAAACATCATCGTCAATTGACACGCTGTGTGCTTTTCCCGCCATCTGCAAACGATATTTGATATAGCATTCAATGTCATCGTCATCCAGTGCTTCAAGGTGAAAACGCAGGCGTGCACGCTGCCGTAATTGCTCCAGCTCAGGCTGATCGATAAGTTCATTCAATTCAGGTTGTCCGATCAAAAACAAACTTAATAATTTTTCTCCGTCTTTTTCAAATTCAAGTAACAAACGAATTTCTTCCATCACTTCCGGCGCAAGGTTCTGAGCTTCATCAACGATGACTAGCACGCGCTTTTTCCTTCTGTGCTGCTCGACCAGGAAGGTATATATTTGATCCAGCAATTCAACCTTGCGGTCATGAAATGATTTGGTGCCGAACTCACGTAATAGCATCTGCAAAAATTCGATGTTAGTCAGTAAAGTCTGGTGAATTTTGAATCCAAGCGTGTTTTCATCAAGCGAGGAGAGCAAATCCTGAATGATCAACGACTTCCCAGCACCAATTTCACCAGAAAGAATAAATAACTGATCGCGATTACGTATCGCATATTCCATATTTGCCCGTGCACGTGAATGCCCACTGCTTAAATACAGGTACTTTGGATCGGTGGTCAGGCGAAACGGGTGTTCATCCAAATTGAAGAAATCGTAATACATAATCCCAAATTTCCATCTAATAATGTTTGTCTTAATAGGTATTTTAGCAAGTTCTTGTGCATTGATCGCCAGAAATATGTAAATGCCGGGGCATTGATTAACTTGCCAGCAGGACATCACTTTCCTGCACATAAATTATAAGGTCTTGATTTACCTGCACTAAAATCCATTTTAAGCAAGCAGGTATGCACGCCCTTAAGATTTGAGCGAAACTCTATGACTAATTACATAGTAGTAGATCTAAGCATTACTACGACCATTATGGGTTTTATTCACGATTTACTAAAATTTAACAAAGGCCAGTGAATAATCAAAATTAAACATATCCTGCTCACTCACCGCAGTATAAACCAGTTGCAGGAACGACAAGTTTTGATCAATTGCGCGGGCAAAATTATAAACCAGCGTTATCGCTAATGAATCCAACTCTGCTTCAAGGCGATGTCGCTCATCCGTGTCAGCTGCCTCATAGTTGCTAAGCAGGCGTTTTAGGCTGGGATCGGTATAGAAAAGAAATCGCAACATTGCCATTCTTATCAACAGCATTTGCATATAAGTAAAAGTATCCGGCATGGTATAAAACCATTCACGATACAGGCAGTTACACAGATAACGAGTAAAATAACGATCAGTTTTTTTATTCATATCGGGGCTGATACGTTGACGTGCACTATCATACGCCATCTGCAAATCTTCAATGGGTGCATCTGATATTTTTCCGCTCGCTCCATCAGTCAAAGCTGAAAAAATATCCCTTGCCATACCACTTAATTTTTCATCCGGAAATTGAGTTACCTTTATTTCAAGTATTGCACGCACAACTAACAAAGCCAGAAGATTAACAGAGCTATCCTGTTCAAGATAATTCTGGATTTTTTCCAGATTATTATTATCTCTGGCCTGATCTAAATCTCTCAACAACCTATCGCTATTACTTGAAGAACAATCCCGATGATAATAAGAGGAAATTCGATGTGACAGATCTGCAAGCGCATACAGACGAACATTTAAACTCGCACTCTCATTGGCGGCTAACTCAAGCAGACCTTGACGTAACTGACGGAAATGTTCTGCATAATAATCAAACGGACTCTGCGGCAATTCACGCTGGATAGGATAATTTTTAGGACGCGGTAGTTGTGATACATTAAAGTGAGTCAATTTAATTGGGCGTTTACTCAACAGGCACAAACGTGCAACCTCAGGGCAGGACAATGCTCCACTTAATTCCATTTCTGAACCGCAACGGGAGATGACACGGGGATAAAAGGCGCAAACGTCCCCCAATGGCTCAACCCCGTATTTATCATGTAAAGAACATAGTTGGGCTTTATTCAGCATTGGACAGACATCCTCATCTGTCATCCGAATAAAAGCAAAATCATGATCACCCGTTACTGGCTGTTCATTGATGTAAATATAATTATTAAATAGCATTTTCTCATCTTCATCCTGTGACATTTTTTCCTGCAACAAATGATAGTGAGAGCTATCTAATTTTACTTCCCATGATTGGCAGCAAGTATCAGGACAGTGACTTCCCAAACACTGGAAACCATGGAAATATTCAGGTGTTTTATAATTCAGGGACATGAATGATGAGATAGACCATTAAAGTTTATGAATACAACAGACACTAAATCAGCGTACCAGCCTATTACTGCGAACCGGCAGACTAGACACTTTTTTTTCTTTTTTGAAATTTAATAACAGCATGCCGCAATATTTTTCATCCTTATAAAATTCAAGTCGAAATAAATTTGCATCCAGATCAACTGAAAAACGTGAGGAAATATCTTCCCTCCGGATTAATACGCCTGATTCATTTCGTAAACCCGCTTTTTTGAAACCGATCACATTAGCACGATAACCTGAAACGGGATCAATGATAATGCTCTTTTTAACTTCAACCCGACTTCCAAGTGACACCGTTTGTGGCAAGCCATCAACAGTAATATTGACCTTTTCAAGACTGAAATCATATTCAAAATATTGTGGCTGTAAATAGGTTACATGACGATTTCCATATCTAACTTTATATCCCTTGTGATCATTTACGACCGCTAACAAAGGACTATCAGAGTCAATGTCAACCGGCGCTGATTTCTTCAAAGGCACGTAGCCTAATCGACGCCGGACATTGCCAACATCCAGATATATTTTTCTATCATTGATGGATAACTTCACATTATTATCAATAACATCTTTAATTGATAATTTTTTTAACTCAAAGTTGCGGGAAAACTCAAGCCCCAGCTCCCGCATAAATGACTCAACTAAGAGCAAATGATAATAGACCCGTTCATGCGTAAGATATTGCTTACTGACTTCAAGGCCAAAAGCTGGTTTTTGATTTCGGATAGAAAAGTACGTCAGGGTTTTTTCCATTTCCACATCACCCTCGCGGGTTCGCGTATTTCTCACCCGATAGCGTGATTCCATATTATAAATTTGTTCATTCACGCTGATCTTAATCTGATTAGCCAACGCCATTAACTCACCATAGCGATCCGTTTCAATTTTTTCCTGATCAATAATAATGCTCTGTCCCCAACGCTGCGGACCATGCAACCGATCGATATACTCCTCACGATAAAACCCGCTACCATCATGCAGATTCAACACAATATCAATCTGCTTATCCTGAATAATAGCCTTAATTTTTTCTACCAACTCATATTCAGGATCTTCTTTGTCGAGCATGGAGAATTTTCGGTTCATATCACCATGAACACCGCGAGAACGTTTAATGATGCTTTCAAAATTAAGATTAGGGACTACCCAGAGATTACCTTTGGTCACGGTATATTCAGTAGCTAATAGTGCTGCCGCATTAAAACCTCCAGGTTCATCTCCCTGTATGCCGCCAATAATAAGAATGGTCGGTGCGGTATCGGTTGCTTCTTTTTTATAGAGCCGGAAATCAAAGTGCGATTGATGCCCGGCACTGGCATTAGCCAATAGCGAACAAATAGAAAGAAGCAGAATTGCAATCGTTTTCATTCAAACAACTTTTATATGCCAGGGTTCATAACGCACCCCAAAAGAATTATCCTCAGGATAGCGAATAGCGACATAGCCCAGCTTAATTAATTTTTTATACTCTGCTGTTCGCGCAAACTCGGCAGTAAAGTTTGACACGCCAAGATTGCGCTTACCCACATCAAAGTCACCAAGTGCATGATATGAATGTCCGGGTGGTGCCAGAGAACGTGAGGCACGGGAGAGATTACCTTTTGATTTTCTTGTCTTGTCCAGAAACAAATACATCTGCTTAACAATACTTCGAATTCCAGATGTCAGCACCAGATTGTCACCCACATCTTTTTTAAGACTCTGATACACCGTCAGTGATTTTTCCCTGAATAAATAATTCCCACTGTGCGGAATTTTGATGATATCTTTTTTCGCCACAGTATCTGTCAAAGAAGAAACAACCTTTTCACCAAAAAAACCATAGTAATGGGCATCATAGAAAAAAATCTTTTCCATAAAGTCAATTTCTGACACTGGAAAAGCCTCAATCGTGGAATAGCTACGCGCATACTTCAGCATTTCATCAAACCCCATCAGGCTGAAATTTGCATAACCTGCATGCGTCTGAATTTTACTCATACGAGTAAGTACAGTGTTAAAAATTGGCTGTTCCGACTCTGCTAAATAAACATCCTGTTGCAAATCCTGATCGAAGTTGCTGAATGTATAAAGCTGATCCTTTATCTCTGTTTCTATCTCCGTGCTAGTTCCACTCGTTAAAATTTCTGTATCAGATTGATATTCATCAACTCGCTGTTCGGGTAATGCCGGTGTATTATCCAGCAAACTGCGCCAGGACACGGTGGCTGCTGTAAGCGATACCAGCCCCAAAGAGGCAATAAAATATCGACGACGATTCATTGATTACAATCCATAGACCTGCTTTTCCAATTCAAAAACCCTGCTAAATCATATTTATTTAATGCAAATATTTGACCATTTTCAATTACAGCTTATTATTTATCTGTAGGGTAAGGTTTAATGCTGAATACTGATGATTTAATATGAACTGTTATAGCACAGCTCAGGTCAATGCGCCGGAAAATTGACATAAATATTATGCTTAAATTTTTCATGCCAGTAGCGCTCAATTTCGCCATAGCCGCTGATTACATCAGCCAGACATTAATATGTATAACAATATATCCCGTTAATAATAGGGCTTTATACACATGGATAGATTACTCAGTGTCTCTCGCGCCGCCAAACTTGCCGGTGTAAGCAGAAGTGAATTACAAAAAAAAATACAGGGTGGCGATCTAGTCAGTTTTGAGGGAAAGCTACGTCTGGAAGATGTTACTGCGGTCTTTCCTCAGGCTCGGATTGAAGATACCGCGATGGTGGAAAAAATTGAAGCCATTGTCGAAAATGCATTAAAACGTGCACGCGGAATTAAGCTACAAAAATTGCTAACCCCTGATCTTGGCACCCTGGCGGCACGCGTCTATGTTCTAAGCAAGGAACTGGTTCGAAGCCGTACAGAGCAAAATCGTCTGAAAACACTCCGTCAGGAAACCCTTGAACGTCTGCAAGCGATCCAGCTCACAAATGCGAGTGATACCGCCGTTTCATCATTATTACAATGGCTTGAAGACAGCATTGCCGCACCGGTCACAGAGGACATCAATGAAAAAACAAGTCTACTCGTAAAAGACACGTTTCTCAGACTGCTCGCCGCCCAGGTACATATCATGCCCAGTGGTCATGAATTTCTTATCGAAGGTAATAATTCTATTCTCGAGGCCGGGCTTAATGCCGGCCTGACACTGAATTATGGTTGTAGCAATGGTCAGTGTGGTAACTGCAAGGCCCGTCTTATTTCCGGTGAAGTTCGCCTCACCCGTGAGCATGAATATGTGTTGTCGGAGAATGAAGTGAAACGCGGCTTTATTCTGGCCTGTTCGAACACCGCCGTTACCGATGTTGTTTTACTGGCCCAGGAAGCGATCGATGAGACCGATATTCCTATACAGGAGATCGATGCCCATGTCAGCAAACAGGAACTCATCAACGAGCAGTGGATGATTCTGACCTTACGTACCCCCTTGCCTTCACGACTGCGTTTTCTATCCGGTCAATCGGTATACCTGTCAATGCCCGGCATTGATGAAACCCTGTATCCGGTGGCAAGCTGCCCCTGTGATGAGCGTAACCTGCAATTTCACATCCCGCGCAGCGATACACCATTCTCACATTATGTCTTTAACCTGTTAAGTCATGGAGAACGTGTCGGCGTTCGCGGCCCGCAGGGAACGTTCTTACTCGAGACCGACAATGGCCGTCCGCTTATTTTTATCACCACCGACAATGGCTTTGCCTACATCAAGGTACTGATCGAACAGGCCATCACCCTGGGTGAAGTCGACCGTATTCACCTTTATCGTTTCAATTCAGAAGGTAAGCGACCCTACCTGGATAACCTTTGCCGTGCGTGGAATGATAGTATTGACACTTTCCACTATACCCTTTGCCCATCAACCCCGGTTACGGGCAACGATAATCCCATTGAGAGCCTGTTTTCACCACTGGCAAACGATTATCCCGATATGCAGGAATTCAATATTTACCTTGCCGGTGAAAATGAATTACTGGAACAGGCGACATTATTTTTAGACCGGCAGGATCATCCGCAGGCTCAACGATTCAGCCGTAAATTGTAGGTTCGGTTTCAAGCGGACAGGTGCGAACAAACCATCGGGAGGCTTTGACCCGATACGACTGAAGCCGCACCGACAGGGTATGAAGTTAAACCCAGGGAGGGTTCGAACTATTCGCTATCGCTATCGCCAATCCATGATTGCAGCGCGGCTACAATTTTTTCCGCCTGCGCACGGCTGGAAATATTAAACTTGGATTTCTGCTGATACTCACCATTGCGTTTCTGATAACGGCGAATGCTGTATTTCTCTGGGCCATATTCTTCTTTCTTTCTGTCCCAATCCTGATAGCGGTACATAATCGTGGACCAGGCACCCTTGGTGAGGACAATTTTGTCCAGCTGTTTTGATACAAGTTGTTCGTCTTCCGTGTAGTCGACGGTTAATTCATCTACAGTTGTAGCCATGTACTGGGTTCCTCAAAGTTAAATTCCAGATGAGCTGAAGAATCCATATTGTACGTTATCAGCGCATAGAACTAAACCGCACCACGGCGGGAAAGCCTGCCGCATACTTTTTAATCCATTCAAATGCCGCTTCCTGACTGCTCAGTTTTCGACCTTCGTTTTTTAATATCTGATGACGGTACTTTTCAATCTGGCATACCTGCTCGACCATGCGCACGCTATTGGCCTCATCCTCACCGGTAAAAGTAATTCCGACTTCAAAGCTTCCCGCCTTTTTTCGACACCAGACCACCTGCCCTAGAACTTCAAAAACAGAACCGGACAGCTGCATGCGAATACGCACCATAAAGTCCTTTCGAAGTCGTGTCTGACTATCAAAGCACAGACCACCATAACTGATGTCGTGCAAGGTTTTCATGCTGCAGCTCGATCCTTGTTCCTGCACTACTTCAATCGGAACCTCGGTAGGATGGCGCATATATTTTCTATTCACGAACATTCACCGTTCTAATTTTGACACATTCTAACTAAACAATGCCGTTATGGTAGAAAGCTGCATAAATCGCGCCATTCCAGCATAATTAACACTGGGGTTCGTATCTGCTTTGTAAACGGGAGATGAAAATAGTGTTTGGTGGTTTTGTTCCAGCCAGCTTCAAATTAAGCCACAGACAAAAACATGTGCTCTCACTGACGCTGTTTTTCAGCGCGGCTCTTTACCTCGGCCTTGCACTGGCGACCGAGAAACAAAATCTATTCGATGCCAGTCGTGTTTCGACGCTCTGGTTTACCGTCTTGCTGGGCTTGCTCACCGCTCTGCCACTGAGTTTGCGGCGCAATAAGTTTTAAGCCAGCACACTGAACCAGAAGGGCAGGCTGAATAGCGACAGTAGCGTGGTGACGGTAACTGCCAGGGCATAAATTGTGGTATCCAGCTGAAAGCGATCACAGAGCACCAGACCCAGCACCATGCTTGGCATTGCCGCTTCCAGCACTACCGCCGATAATAGATCGCCCTGTAATCCCATCGGGATAGCCAGTTGCCAGACCAGTAGCGGCATCAGTAATAATTGAATAATGCTAACCACCAACAGCGGCGGGATCTGCCGCACGGTAATACTGCGCCATTGCAGGCTCAACCCCAGCGCAACCAGCATCAGAGGAATCACCGTATCACCCAATAAATTAAGGACAATTTCCAAACTGCTATTCATGGGAACCGAAAGCAGATTCAAACCACTGCCGATAATGGCCGCCCACAGGGGAGGAATTCGCACTAGCCGGTGAACAAAACCCGCTTCTTTCTCACCTTGACCAAAGTGCTGCGCCACCAGAATCCCCACGGTAAACAGCAAGGGAGTGGAGGCGAACAAATCATATTGAATCGCTACACTTCGCGCCCAGTCGCCAAAGGTCGCCTGCAATACCGGCAAGCCCAGATAAGTCGCATTGGGAAAGGCAGAAGCCAGCATTAAAGCCCCCACAAGCCCCGCTGGCATGCGACACATTCGGCAAGTTAAACTACTCAGCGCTAAAGCAAAGAGGATCCCGATGCTGGCGAGCACACTTATTCTAAGTGAATCCAGCCCAATCGGCGTGCGCCACATCACCACCAGTACCAGTGCCGGCAGAAATAAATAATAAACCGACTCCGTCAGCCCATGCCGCACCTGCTCCGGTTTCAGTTTTCCCGGCCGTAAAAAACGCCAGCCAACACCGCATGCAATCAACGCAATCATTTCTATCAAGGTTTCAAACATGACGCGATTCTACCTGAGAAGTGAGTCCATTATCACGAAATAGTTATATGCTATGGTTTTGGCTAAACAAACAATCAGGGAATTATTATGCGTCTACTCCACACCATGCTGCGGGTGGTTAACCTGCAAAACTCCATCGAGTTTTACACCCAAATCATGGGCATGACCCTGTTGCGGCAAAAAGAGTATCCCGATGGTCAGTTCACTCTGGCGTTTCTCGGCTATGGGCTGGAATCAGAACAAACTGTAATCGAATTGACATACAACTGGGATAACGGTAATTATAGTATGGGTACTGCCTTTGGTCATATCGCCATCGAAGTGGACAATGTATATGATGCCTGTGATGCCATTAAGATGCAGCACGGAAAAATTATTCGTGATGCCGGGCCGATGAATGCCGGCAGTACCATTATTGCCTTTGTCGAAGATCCGGACGGTTATCCGATTGAACTCATTGGCAAAAAATAACTAACGCAAAACGATACCCGCACATGGAACTTTAAGCTGTCATTATGAAAATAAACGATGACTGTCAGCTGTTAAAAAAGCTGGGCATCCGCTCCTGTGATGATGTCAGTCAGGAACTCTACGCCCTGTTAAAAAACATCCGGGATATATACTGCCGCACCGATGCCGAGCAAAATATTATTCTACTCTCCAATTCTATCGAACAGCATCTGGGCTATCACAGCGATGAGCTTGCCGGCAGCAAACTCAAAAACCTGTACTCCAATCCGGATGACTACCAAAAATTTATCACGCAATTGCAGGAAAAAGATCATCTGGAAGATTATCAAATTCAACTAAAACATAAGAATGGCTGTGACGTCTGGTTCGCCACTCATGCCTGTTTTCGATATGACCATAATGGTAATAAGCTCGGCATTGAGGCGACCAGCCGCAACATCAACCAGCAAAAAGAACAGCAGTCCATGCTCCATCATCTCAACCGTATTACCGAACAGACGGCGGACATTGTCGTTATCACGGACGTGCATGGCATTATTGAATACGTTAATCCTGCCTTTGAAACGGTCACCGGTTATAGCCCGGTTGAAGTCCTGGGGAAAAATCCGAACCTTTTTTCTTCCGAACAACAAGGCGAAGAATTCTACGCGCACATGTGGAACACCTTGTTGGCAGGAAAAATTTACCGCAATAACCTGATCAATAAGCGTAAAGACGGCACCCTCTATCATGCCGAAATCACGATCACGCCACTGGTGGATGAAAATGTAGATATCACTCATTTTATCGCCACTGCCCGGGATATATCCGAACACATCCGGGACAAGGTACGCCTCAAACATCTCATTCATCATGACAGTCTGACCGATCTTCCTAATCGCAGCCTGTTTCTGGATCGACTACAACAGGCCATTTCCAAAGCCCATCACCATCATCGACTGGTGGCGGTATTATTTCTCGATCTAGATCGCTTCAAAAATATTAATGACAGTCTTGGCCACACCGCCGGCGATCAACTGTTACAACAACTGGGCGACCGCTTCAGAAAAACGGTTCGTGAAGGTGATACCATTGCCCGTTTCGGCGGTGACGAGTTTGTCCTGCTACTGGATGATTTTGACTCAGACAGCAGCCTCTCACTCATCGCTCAGAAAATTTTAAACTCACTGACAACCCCCTTTAAAGTCAATAATCACGAGATATTTATCACCGCCAGTATCGGTATCAGTATCTCGCCTGCGGATGGTAATGATCCCGAGACACTGATCCGCAATGCTGACATCGCCATGTACCGCGCTAAAGAACTGGGGAAGAATAATTTCCAGTATTACTCTAAATCCATGACCGCCCGCGTGTTTGAGCGCATGACCCTGGAAAATAATCTGCGTCATGCCCTTGAGCGCGATGAATTCATTCTCCATTATCAACCTCAGGTCGATGCACGCAGCGGCAAGATTTTCGGCGTTGAAGCATTACTGCGCTGGCAGCACCCTGAACTGGGACTGATCATGCCCAACAACTTTATCTCGCTGCTGGAAGAAACTGGGATGATTGAACCGGTGGGTATCTGGGTATTAGAAACCGCCTGCAAACAGTCCCACCAATGGCATGAATCCGGTATGAACTTTGTTCACATGTCGGTCAATCTCTCCAGTCGTCAATTTAATAACAGTGGATTCATCCGCTCTTTGCAAAGCATTATCAAGGAAACCCGGATCAATCCGGAATATCTAGAACTGGAACTCACCGAAAGTATGCTCATGCGTAATACCAGCAGTACCATTAGCGCATTAAATAATCTCAATGATCTGGGCGTGCGTTTTGCCATTGATGATTTTGGTACAGGCTATTCTTCATTGAACTACCTGCGCCGCTTCCCTATCGACACCATTAAAATTGATCGTTCCTTCATTCGCGACATTACCCACGACAGTGATGATCGCGCTATTTGCTCAGCCATCATCGGCATGACCCAGAGTCTGGCCCTGAATGTCATCGCCGAGGGCGTGGAAACCCGAGGTCAGCTCGATTTTTTGAAAGCCAAAGACTGCCATTACATACAGGGTAATTATTTTAGCCCGGCAATCCCCGCCGAGGAAATGACTGAAATGCTGAGTGAACAAAACTGAAGAAAATTAAGAAAATTAAGAAAATTAAGAAAAAAATTAACCGCAGAGGACGCAAAGAAAAACAACATTATTAAAACTAAAGCACATATTTTTATACATTCCTAGTACTGTAGTGGGCGACCGAAGGAAGTGCCTGTGGTGCACCGGTTTTTGTACCCACGCAGAAATCAGAACACAATATCGGAGATAATGTCACTGAAGAAATTTTTCCTGGTTCCCACGCTCTACGTGGGAACCCATATCTCGCATCTCCTGGCCACCACCGTATACATTCCCACGCAGAGCATGGGAACGAGGTGATTTTTCTACGTTCATGGTAAGCTTTCACGTTCGTGGTAAGCTTTCACGTTCGTGGTAAGCTTTCACGTTCGTGGTAAGCTTTCACGTTCGTGGTGAGCTTTCACGTTCGTGGTAAGCTTTCACGTTCGTGGTAAGCTTTCACGTTCGTGGTAAGCTTTCACGTTCGTGGTAAGCTTTCACGTTCGTGGTAAGCTTTCACGTTCGTGGTGAGCTTTCACGTTCGTGGTAAGCTTTCACGTTCGTGGTGAGCTTGTCGAACCATGAGCGTGGAAATACTGTGAATAGAGTGCTTAATCTGCTTGTCCTTCGACAAGCTTCCTTCGACAAGCTCAGGACGAACGGTTGTTCCAAAAGTATATGGGTATTTGCAACGGCTATTTAACTTTAATCATACTCGGTATATTTTTTCGAACTGCCACGTACTTTTTCCACCGGGTATTTATCATTATTAATTTTTATTTTTTCTTCCACTGCGGCGAGCACATCAACATCCAGCTCGGTAGCCAGACGCATAAGATAAATAAAGATGTCGGCCATTTCCAGCGACACGGCCTGTTTTTTTTCGGCATCCAGTGACTTGCTCTGTGCCTCACTCATCCACTGAAAATGTTCCAGCAGTTCTGATGCTTCAACTGACAGGGCCATGACCAGATTCTTGGGCGCATGAAATTGTTCCCAGTCTCGCTGCTGTGCAAACTCAAGCAATTCCTTTTGTAAGCGGGACAGATCACATTCGCTCATGAGCAAAGCATCCTCAAAAAATATTAAACGACTGAAGTTATATCGGGTGGCGACCGAAGGATATGCCTTATGCCTGTGGGCACTAAAACCGTGCCCAGCCTACCAACTGAAAAAAATATCAATAGCTGAAATATACTAACGACGGGAGGGAAAAAATGCGACCCTGATAATCAGAGGCCGCATTCAAAAAAGAACTACTGTTGTAACAAAGAGCGGGCAGCCTGTTGCAAATTACGGCTTAATTCAAGCGAATACCAGGCATTCATGTCAACCACCTTGCGGTTGCCATCAAGATATTCAATAAGCACAGAGACTGCTTCCTGGTGATGCCAGGCCATCAATTTAACTTTCATCAGTTTACCGGTTCGATTGACGTACCAGGCACCAACGACAGGTTGTTGCTTTGTGAACATATTTCTCTCCCCTACACGCACCTTGTGCTGTAATTGCGAGACAACATTTAGGTGTCTTTAATCGTGCCGACAGTTTAGCAAAGTTCAGGTGCCTTTGTACGTACCTAATTATGCATAGATTTTAACCAACCCCAAAAAAACATTCTATCCGTGAAAATAACAATTTCTTTATTTACAACAACTTAATACCAAAGCAAAACACTGCGTCAAAATTTTAGCACTCTATTTTTACCGCCTTTCAAGGCCGATAAAGCCTGTCATTCATCGGTAACGCAGCCGGTAGACGCGTCTTTTACATTTTTAATGTATTTAAACAATGTACCCCGCGTGACCTTGTAAGCCGGCATCACCCACTCACCATGGCGTTGTTGCATGTCATCATCACTCACATCCACATCCAGTGATTGTGTATCCGCATCAATGCTGATCACATCACCAGTACGAATGAGGCCAATCGGCCCACCTTCCTGTGCCTCGGGAACCACATGACCAATAATAAAGCCATGAGACCCGCCCGAGAAACGGCCATCCGTAATCAGGGCAACATCTTTACCCAGTCCAGCTCCCATAATGGCCGAGGTCGGGGTCAGCATTTCCGGCATACCCGGCCCACCCTTAGGACCCTCGTACCGAATCACCACGACTTCACCTTTCTGAATTTCATTATTCTCCAGTCCAGCCAGCATGTCTTCCTCACAATCATAAACCCGTGCCGGGCCAGAGAACTGCAGACCTTCCTTACCGGTGATCTTGGCTACCGAGCCACCGGGAGCCAGGTTGCCTTTCAGAATCTGAATATGCCCGGTTTTCTTGATCGGTTTATCCAACGGCATGAACACGTCCTGCCCATCTTTCAAGCCCGGTAACTCAGCCAGATTCTCGGCGATAGTTTTACCCGTGACGGTCATGCACTCACCGTTGATCAAACCCTCGCTCAACAGATATTTCATTACCGCCGGCGTACCACCCACATTATGCAGATCTTCCATCACGTACTTGCCGCTAGGTTTGAGATCGGCAAGGAAGGGAACCCGATTACTGACCGACTGGAAATCATCCAGCGTCACTGACACATCGACGGCTCGCGCCATAGCGATAAGATGCAGCACTGCGTTAGTGGAGCCGCCCAGCGCAATCACCATCACCATGGCATTTTCGAAAGCTTCACGGGTCATGATGTCACGGGGTTTGATGTCATGCTCCAACAGATAACGAATGGCTTTGCCTGCGGCCAGACACTCCTCACGCTTACCGGAATCCACCGCCGGAATCGATGAACTATAGGGCAGACTCATGCCCAGCGCTTCAATTGCCGAGGCCATGGTATTGGCCGTGTACATACCACCACAGGCACCGGGGCCAGGGCAAGATTTCTCGACGATTTCCTCACGCTCCTTATCATCAATCTTGTCAGCGATAAATTCACCGTAACTCTGGAAAGCCGAGACGATATCCAGAGTCTTGTCTTTCAGATGACCGGGTTTAATCGTGCCCCCGTAAACCATCAACGCCGGACGGTTCACCCGGCCCATGGCAATCATCACACCCGGCATATTTTTATCGCAACCGGGAATGGAAATATTCGCGTCATACCACTGGGCACACATGACCGTTTCGATAGAGTCAGCAATAATATCGCGGGATTGCAGGGAATAACTCATGCCATCAGTGCCCATGGAAATACCATCCGACACACCAATAGTATTGAAGCGCATGCTCACCAGATCAGCCGCTTCCACTCCTTCCTTGACCATTGCGGCAAGATCATTGAGATGCATATTGCAGGTATTGCCTTCCCACCAGACACTGGAAATGCCGACTTCAGCCTTGTCCATGTCTTCGCGGCTCATGCCAGTGCCATATAACATGGCCTGAGAAGCACCCTGGGATTTGGGCTGGGTGATCCGCGAACTGACTTTGTTGATCTTGTCTGTCATTAATTTATAGCTCCGCTGAAACGTAAAAATCGAAGACGGAATACTGCACGTCATTTAATACCGGCACGCATTATAAAACAATCCACCGGCAGGTGTAGGGAAATCAGAACACAGGTCGCAAATATTAAGTTAATATTCGCTCATCAGTGCCGATATATCCGACACAGCGCAGACATTGAGAGCAACATTATTCCATACTTTTTCAGGTATTAATCGTTGCATAAGTATTTGCACTATAGCCTCCTCTCCCCTGAGTGATGGAATACAACACATGTAAATACTTATGCAACGATTAATACCGAATGATATGTTTTCATTTTCCGGATTAATCTTACTGCTATGGCAGAACAAATCTGCTATAACAATGGCTTAGGTAATTTTTACTGAAACAGGTTTAAGCTGAGTAAAGTAAACAAAGCATATGGCGCCAAAAATTACCCAGACACGCGGATTTCTCTATCTCCCAGCCCTAAACTGGCCGGGGATAATCCTCAGCTTAAGCCTGCTGATCCCGTGTGCAACACAGGCCAGCACTGATAAAAATTACCCGTTGCAGCGCATTCAGTTTGAACAGGCCGAGCATGCGCTCAAACGTGGCCACCTGGGCAGCTACCGTAAGCTAAAAGCAAAACTCAGCAATTACCCCCTGCTGCCCTACCTCGACTATGCCGAGCTTAAACGCAATCTTCGCCAGCACAGTGCCGATGAGATCCATGCTTTTATCAGCCAATACGGTGACACCCCGCTGGCAACCCGACTCTTACAAAACTGGCTGCGAACCCGTGCCCGTCAGGCTGACTGGCAGGGACTAGCCGACAATTATTTCATCAACAATAGCCGCACCCTGAACTGCCAATATGCCCGAGCCCTGTACGAAACCGGCGCCGCCGAGCGAGCCCACGTCGTTACCCGCGATCTCTGGCTCAGTGGCCGCTCTCTGCCCCGCAGTTGCGACCGGCCGATTGCACAATGGCGCAAAGCCGGGCAACTCAGCAATGAACTACTCTGGCAACGCATACAGCTGGCCATGCAGAAAGGCAATATTCGTCTGACCCGTTATCTGGGAACCTTGCTGCCCGCCGAAGAACGTTTCTGGATCGCCATCTGGGAAAAAGTGCGCCGCAACCCCGATTACCTACTGGAAGTGAGTCAACACTTTCAGGAAAAAAATCCCGACGTACTCCGTTGGATAGCCGTATATGGTATACGCAGGCTGGCTTCACGTGATCCTCTGCTGGCGGCCGAATACTGGAAAGCCATACAGCAGCAGTTTGCCTTTACCAATACTGAACAGGGTCGTATCGAACGCCGTCTGGTGCTCAACCTGGTTCGTAATGATACCGACACGGCCCGTAAGTGGCTCAGCGATATGAAAGTATCTCAATTCAGCGACGAGGTATTATCCGCCTATGTCCTGACCTCTATCCGGGATCAGGACTGGCAGTCAGCGCTGGACTGGCTTAACCGCATGGAGCCCGAACTACAACATTCGGAACGCTGGCGATACTGGCGAGGCCGGGTGCTGGAGTCCATGGGCCGTCTGGAAGAAGCGCGTGATGTTTACCTGCTCAACGCGGAAGCACGAAGCTATTACAGCTTTCTCGCCGCCGATCGTATTGGCAGTCGTTACCGCTTTTCTCACCGGCCACTGATTTTCACTGCAATGCAGCTGGACGATGTACGCAATCTACCCGGCATATTGCGTGCGCAGGAACTCTATGCCCTGAAGCGTGTTCCCGATCAGCGGCGCGAGTGGAACTACGCAATCAAACGCATGAATAAGGCCCAGCTGCTCAAAGCCGCCAAACTGGCCGGCCAGTGGGGCTGGCATGATCGGGTCATCACCACTCTGGCGCAGGCGCGTTACTGGGATGATCTGGAGCTGCGTTTTCCGCTGGCCTACGAGCAGCAAATCCTGACTCAGGCCGAAAAACAGGGCATCAATCCGGCCTGGGCCTTCGCCGTTATTCGTCAGGAAAGTGCCTTTACCAGTGATGCCCGCTCCCATGCCGGTGCCATGGGCCTGATGCAGCTATTGCCTCGCACCGCCCGACGCATGGCGCGTACCATGCGCGTGCCCATGCGTAATCGCTACGCCCTGCTCAACACCAACACCAATATCAAATTAGGCGTGGGTTATTTGAAAAAAGTTATCGATCGCTATGATGGTCACCCGGTGTTGGCCACCGCCGCTTACAATGCGGGAGGCCGGCATGTAAAACGCTGGATGCCAGAAGAAAACGCCATCCCCTCCGATCTGTGGATCGAGTTGGTGCCCTTTGAAGAAACCCGCAAGTATATGAAGCGAGTGCTCACCTACACGGTGATCTATGAGCAACGTCTAGGCCAGCCGCCCGTGCCACTACTAGAACGCATGCGCCCCATCCCTGCTACCCGACCTCAACGACTTTCCGTACATCCCAACCTCAGCGTCTGTACGGAAAACTGCTCCTGAGTCATTGTTTTAAACCCTGGGTATATACCGCACGACTGCATGGACGCAGGAACCGTTGCCCAGAGGACGCGGAGGACACAGAGAATGTATTCATTTTAAATACAACATAGTAGGGGTAAGTTGTTGCTTGCTACGAAATATTTTCGCCTATCCCTCTAAATATCGGTTCAATGTTTAGGCTGGCGATGCAATAGTAAAGTTATTAAACCTCCGCATCCTCTGCGGTTCAAGATCTTTTCTTTTTTATAAAACTTATAAATTATTGATTTTTACTCTAAATTTGCAGGGATCTCTCAGCCTCTGGGGGACGCGTAGCTACAGAAGGTTCAGGGTCATTTACCCCTTTTTTTTCGTGAAACACTTCACATATCCAGCGTAATTCTAAACCCCGCGACCACGATGACCGATAATAAAATGAACGATGTACCTGCACAGGAATTCGATCATGCTTACTTTCACTGCGATTACTCTTACCAGCCTGGGGATTTTTTATATTGGCTATTATTTAGGCAACCAAACCGGCAGCACCGCCCATGTCCGCGCCTACCTTTCTGAAGCCAGAAAACAACGCAACCCTGATTAACGGTTATTTATTAAGCTAAATCATGAGCGCCTTAGCAAAAATCATGTAGTTACGTCTTTTTCTTGATATATCACATTAAGTGTTATATACATAATGTATGGAATTATGGGAGAAAAAGACATGAAAATGCAGCCGCAAACTCTACCGCTATATGAAGTAGAAGAACTCAGTTTGGAGCAGGCCATTCTGGAATTGGCCAGCGAAGACGAAATATACGAAACCCAATATCAGGAAGCGACGACGCTGTTCCTGCAACTCTGCGCCTGAGAACGGACGAGATAATCCAACCCGAAACTCAGGACTTAAATTCAGTCGCGTTCCTGAGTCAGTAAATCAATGATCTGATCTTCATCCTGGATCCGATTAGCGATAATTTCACCCAATTCCGAGAGTTCCTTGTCCAGTAAGGTCAGATTATCGCAATGTTCTGCACAGTCATACTTCTCATTAAAATCAAGGATATGCTGAGTGGCGGCGGCAATTTTAGGATAGACCCCGTTGGCAAGCTCATTCACCGAGGCACGCCGTTCTTTACCTTCTTCAATATAGCTGTAAAGCTGGAAATGCGCGCTGGCGGTGTAATCAACCAGTGACTCACAAAATTCCTGTAACAATATCTGTACATCATGTTCGGGTTTAAACGGGCGCATGGTGGCCAGTTGATTTAACAGTGACAGTGTTTCTGCTCTGGATTCCAACAAGGCACGGAGCTTACTATGTGAATCTTCTCTACGCTCAACGACAGCATTAACCTGCATTATTTTTTCCTCTGCAACAAGATAGTGTCAAATATGCACTTACTTAGCGGTTGATTTCAAGACTTTTTTTACATTTTGGTCATATTCAAACATGGATCCAGCGCGGCAGGTAACTGGCCGCCTGTCCTAATTCTGCATCCAGCCGCCGATAATCAGGCTCCGCCCTGGCCACCTGCTGCCAGAATTGTCGGGAATGATTCATATGCCGGGTATGGCTAAGTTCGTGTACAAACAAATAGCGCACCAATTGTGGCGGCAAAAACAGCAGATTACGATTCAAATTAATCACCCGGTTCGAAGAACAGCTACCCCAGCGGGTTTTCTGCGCGCGAATACAGGCCCGCTGATAGGGCAAGGCCAGCTCATCCGCCGTTTGCGCCAGCCAGGGCAGTAAATGCTGACGCGCCTGCTCATTGACCCATTTTTGCAGACGGCGACTATTCAAAGTGTCCGCCTCCACCGCCTGCGGGTAGTGCAACTGTAAATGCTGGCCTTTTTCTTTTAAGCGTACCTGCCGGCCTGACCAGGATCGATAGCCTACCTGCCAGCGACGTCCCAACGCTCGCAGGTGAATTAATTCCGGTCGCAAGTCATGTTCGTCTGGTGCTTTTGCCCAGCGTGCCTGTAATTTTCCCAGATGAGTATCAAGCCAATGTTGACGTTGCTGCAAAATCTCCGGTATTCGGGCAGGATCAAAGCCAGTGGGAATCACCACCTCAATCTTGCCCAGAGGGGTAATTTTTATGATTACCCGTTTACAGCGACCACTAACACGCAGGTCATAATCTGGCCGGGAATCTGGCAACGTTTGAGCAAAAGACATCGCTGTAATAAAAATCCGATAATGCGGGTAGAACGCTTATTTTAACCTGAACATCACAAACTATGCCCTCCTTTTTAATGGCATAGCGTATAATTGGCCAATTAAAATTATGCATATCAAAAATACGACACAGGCAGCAAAAAAGAGAGACAAGCACTCGCTGTTGACTTTGAACAAGCATGCTCTTCGCGCTCTAAATATATCACGCTCATACTCTGGTATCCCTCCCCACCATGGCACATAAAAAACTAACAACGACACAGATTGAACAGCTCTATCTGGCAAGCTCTGAAAATATACAGCATCTGCTACAACTCATAGCCGTTATCCATGAGCCCATTGTCGTCGCAAAATTGTGTAAATGCGTTAATCAACTGGATATTAAAGACGCCGAGAACAAAAAATACACCCAGAAAAAACTACAGACAAGCCTGGAATATCTATCCGCAAGGGGACTACTGGAGAAGACACAGAGCCAATATTTCGTTAATGATGCTTATAGTGAAAAATTATGCCGCCGAGCTCAGGCAGAAAAACGCTTCCCGGATATGGCAATGGCAGCCCACACATTTTTCCCTCTGGGAGAAAGCTGGAGTCGTATTTTCTTCAAAAATTCCAGACAGTGTTTTCGTGAAATTCGAACCGCTATATATTCAGGTGATACGGGTACCACAGAAAATATGCTGCAGTATTACCAGGATGCCTATCTACAGGAATTCAACAGGCAGAACCCTGTCTACAAAATCTGCTTTCTACCCTTTGATGAAAAATGGTTAACCACCCTTACTGGCAATATACTGTCGCAGGCTATTCACGCGGCATTCACTGAAAACAGTTGCAACTTTGCAAATATCGACAACTTACTGCAATGGCTCACCGCAGCGCTTGAAAAAGGTCGCATACAACCCGCCGAACAACTGGCCTTCATGTGTGCCGGACAGTATATGCTACAAGGTGACATCGCCTCAGCTAATGCGCTGAGTCAATTTACTGACGACTACCACCGTTTATTGATCCATGGCTGGCAACAGTTCATTCAAGGAGAAAATCAGCCGGCTATCGATAGTTTTGAAACCGCTATTGGCATGTACAAAAAATTGACTCGCAAACGAAAAGTTTTCATCGATAACATCAGCGGTATATTTTTCATTCTTGCATTGATTAAAGCCGAGGATCCGCAACGATTGCAGGAAGCCCTGGAATATTCAAAGATTCATCGTAAACAAAAACAATACAGCAATCCGGCCTGCCATCAGGTGCTAGCTCAACTACTCGATTTTTTATTCGGGAAAAATGAAACCGAGCTTCAATATAATATAAGTAAAGACTGGTTGAAATTTCAGTCCACCCTTGCCTACTTACTCTATTGCTATTCTATTTACTGGTCAGACAAAGATCAGGCCACTAGCTTAACTACCGAATTAAAAAAATACGCCCTTGCAGCAGAAAAAAGTAATAACTTATGGCTGGCCGCTGAAGCCTGGCAATTATTAGCAAAAATATCTGCAAAAAATACGCCTTTTCAGCGCAAGGCCGATACCCAGCATCAACAGCAGCAGAGCCAAAGCATTATCAATATCATTGAACCCAAAGAAAAATGGGAGCAAGCGCTGGATGCTATTGCCATGCTGCAACAACACAACGGCACTGAAAACAATAACACCGACACTCGCGTCGTCTGGTTTATCTCTGAACTTGATTCCGGTTTCCCTGATTTGCAGGTAAAGGAACAAAAGCGCACCGCTAAAGGAGGCTGGACCAAGGGCCGAAACCTTTCCTTACGACGACTAAAAGAAGAGCCCGAAAGTTTCAGCAATCTATGCCCACAGGATAATGCTGCTCGCAATTGTATAAACAAGGAAACCCATGGCTATTACAATGACTATGGTAGTTATAGTCTGGATGAATCAAGTGCACTCTTTGCCTTGATCGGACACCCTTACCTGTTTGATAGCGATGAACCGGATAAAAGACTGGAACTGATTAAAGCCGAGCCTGAAGTTCATATCCACAAACAAAAACAGAACTTACTCATCAGTATGAAGCCGAAGCTGGAATATGCCGATGTTATCCTTGAGAAGGAAACTAACTCGCGCTGGAAAATATTCGATTTCAGCCCGCAACATCATCAACTCAGTGAATTAATCGGTGAAGGCTTAAAAGTACCGGCGACGGCCAAAGACAGGGTATTAGCGTCTATGTCTGCCATTGCGCCCCTGGTAAATATTCATTCTGATATTGGTGCTGAGCTAGGTGAGCTGGAATCGGTTGAAGCCAATAGTAAATTGCATGTGCTGTTATCTCCCAGTGATGATGGCATTATTATCGAAGCACACTGCCGGGTCTTTGGTGAACGCGGCCCCTACTATCCACCGGGTGAAGGCAGTGAAACACTGATTAGTGAAATCGACGGTAAACGCTTACAGACTCAACGCAATCTTGGTGAAGAGCGACAACAACTTGAGCGGCTGTTAGAAAACTGCTCGGCACTGGCACAGCAGGATAATGCCGGGCAGCACTGGTTTATCAATGAGCCAGAAGACTGTCTGGAAATATTGTCCGAGCTACAGAATATGAAAGATATGATCACGATCGCCTGGCCAAAAGGTGAAAAACTTCGCATCAAACAACAACTCTCAATGAACCAGTTAAGCCTGAATATTCAAAGTAAAAATGACTGGTTTTCTGCTTCCGGTGAATTACAACTGGATGACGGCGAAGTACTGAATATGCAACGACTCCTGTCCCTGAGCGAGAATAGCCGTGGCCGTTTCATCGAACTCGAAGACGGGCAGTTTCTGGCCTTAAGCAAAACCTTCAGCCAGCGACTAAAAGAACTACGCCTGTTTGGTGAGCTTAAAGGTGACAGCATTCAACTACATCCCCTGGCAGCACTGAGCCTGGAAGACATGAGCAACGAAGCTGGACAGCTAAAAACCAGCAAGCAATGGAAAGTATTCAGGCAACGTTTTGAAGAAGCCATGAACCTGCAGGCTGAGCTACCCGGCACCCTGCAGGCTGAACTGCGTGATTACCAGAAGGACGGTTTTTACTGGCTGGCAAAACTGGCGCACTGGGGAGCGGGAGCCTGTCTAGCTGATGACATGGGGCTAGGAAAAACGCTGCAGGCCATTGCCCTGCTATTGTATCGCACCATAAATGGCCCCAGTCTGATTATCGCCCCCACCTCAGTCGCACTTAACTGGATAGATGAAATCCGGCGATTCGCCCCCACGCTGAACATTATTGATTTCCGTGAAGCAGAATCAGATGTATGCACAAAACTACAGGCATTTGATGTTGTAATATCAAGCTATGGCCTACTCCAAAACCGGCTCGAACAGCTCGAAGAAGTCGACTGGCAAACCATCGTCCTCGATGAAGCCCAGGCCATAAAAAACCCAGCCACCAAACGATCCCAGGCCACCATGAAACTACAGGGTCAGTTCAAACTCATCACCACCGGCACCCCGATTGAAAATCATCTAGGTGAACTATGGAATCTGTTCCGCTTCATTAACCCTGGGCTATTAGGCTCATTACAACAATTCAACCAACGTTTTGCCCTGCCCATTAGCCGTGACAATAATCCTGATGCGAGTCTGCATCTTAAAAAACTTATCCAGCCCTTTATTCTTCGCCGCAGCAAAACCCAGGTGCTCAAAGAGTTACCCGCCCGTACCGAAATTGTACTGAATATAGAAATGTCTACGGATGAAACTAATCTCTATGAAGCCCTGCGCCGAGAAGCCGTGGAAAAATTTTCACCTGACTCAACCGTGCAAAAAAAGGGGCATCGTCAATTACAGATCCTGGCCGAAATAACAAAGCTGCGTCGCGCCTGCTGCAACCCACAACTGGTGATGAAGCAGGCGGCACCGGAAAGTTCCAAACTTAAACTTTTCGCCGAAACCGTTGATGAGCTTCTGGACAACCACCACAAGGCCCTGGTCTTCAGTCAGTTTGTCGGACATCTGCAAATACTGGAGCAGCATCTTAAGGATCGGGGTATTCGCTACCAGTATCTCGATGGCAGCACACCTGCCAAAGAACGCCGAAAACGCGTTAATGCCTTTCAGGCCGGTGAAGGTGATATTTTCCTGATCAGTCTCAAAGCGGGAGGCGTAGGTCTGAACCTTACCGCTGCCGACTATGTTATCCACATGGATCCCTGGTGGAACCCTGCGGTGGAAGATCAGGCCTCAGATCGCGCCCATCGGATTGGACAAACCCGCCCGGTCACCGTGTACCGAATGGTAATGAAAGATACCATCGAAGAAAAAATACTCGCCCTGCACGGCCGAAAAAGAGATCTGGCCGATAACCTGCTTGCCGGCACCGATGTCGCCGATAAACTGAACGCAGAAGATTTACTGGACTTACTGAAGGAAGAATGACGGTAAGGTCTGAGCCAGTAGATTTCAGAACATTTCTGGTTCCCACGGTCTCCGTGAACCCCTATCTCGCATCACCCTGTCACTACCGTATACGTTCCCACGCAGAGCATGGGAACGAGGTTAAATATTGTGGCCAAAAGACAGCAGTGGGAGAGGGGGGGTATGGTGCAAATACTTATGCAACGATTAATATGCCCTCCTTTTTGCGGCATAGCGTATAATTAGTATTTGAGCATTTCCAAATATTAACCCTCGAATTAGTGATTCCAATGACGATGCCATCCCCGCCGACTAAAACCCGCCCCGAACTTTTATTACCCGCCGGGACGATTAAAAATATGCGCTACGCCTTTGCTTTTGGAGCCGATGCCATTTATGCGGGGCAACCTCGCTATAGCCTGCGCGTGCGGAATAATGATTTTACCCTGGAAAATTTACGCACGGGCATCAATGAGGCGCATCAACGGGGGAAAAAATTCTTCATTACCAACAACCTCATGCCGCACAATGCGAAACTCAAAACCTACATCAACGATGTGGAACCGGTGATCGCGATGCAACCGGATGCCTTAATCATGGCTGATCCCGGTCTGATTATGATGGTGCGCGAACGCTGGCCGGAGATGCCCATCCATCTCTCGGTACAGTCCAACACCGTCAACTGGGCAACGGTGAAGTTCTGGCAGGGTCTGGGCATTGAGCGCATCATTCTTTCCCGTGAACTGTCGCTGGATGAAATCGAAGAAATTCGCCAGCAGTGTCCGGAGATTGAACTGGAAGTCTTTGTTCACGGTGCACTGTGCATTGCCTATTCCGGTCGCTGCCTGCTCTCCGGTTATTTCAACCATCGCGATCCGAATCAGGGTAGCTGTACCAATTCCTGTCGCTGGGAATATAATCTGCAAGCCTCTGAAGATAACGACTGTGGCGATGCCCAAAAAATTGAATTTAATGCCTTTGCTGCGATGCAGCAAAACGCACCCATGGAAGGCGAAAAAATTGAGCGCCATCCATTAGCCGATCAAGTCTATTTAATCGAAGAGCAGGGCCGTCCCGGTGAGCTGATGCCGATCATTGAAGATGAGCACGGTACTTATATAATGAACTCCCGTGACCTGCGCGCCATTCGTCATATTGGCCGACTGGCAAAAATGGGCATTAACTCATTTAAGATCGAGGGGCGTACCAAGTCCCATTATTATGTCGCCCGCACCGCACAAATATACCGGCAGGCCATTGATGATGCTGTCAATGGGCAGGACTTTAATCCTGAATTACTGGGCAAGCTGGATGGCCTGGCGAATCGCGGTTACACCGAAGGCTTTTATCAACGCCATGCGGATCAGGAATACCAGAATTATCTCAGCGGCCATTCCATCAGTGATGCACAAAAATTTGTTGGTGAAATACAAAGTTATGATTCAGAAAAAGGCCTGGCGGAAGTGCTGGTGAAAAATAAATTTGGCTGCGGTGATAAACTGGAAATTATCAACCCGGCCGGAAATTACGAATTGCAACTTGAGCACATGGAAGATCTATATGGCAAGGAAATGCAGGAAGCGCCCGGTGGCGGCTATCAGGTACGCATCCCTTTACCACCCGCCTGTTACGATAAAGCATTAATTGCAAAATATCTGTAACCTCATCAGGCTATCATTTCATTTAATTCAGGGGATTCAATAACAATATGCCAGCCGATTTTAGCGCGATGAATAATCTTTACCTCTGTCTGGATCAGGGCGGACAGGCCAGCCGGGCCATAGTTTTTAATCAGGATGGACAGCTCATTGCCCAGGCTAGAGAAACAGTAGAAGCGAACCGACCCGCCACCGATCGGGTTGAATACCCGGCCGAGGCTCTGCTGCAAGCCATTCAAAACTGTATTGAAAAAGTACTGAATGAGCTAGGTGATCGCCGCCACGATATTGTCTCTGCTGGCCTTGCTACCCAGCGTTCAAATATTGCCTGCTGGGACAAACAAACGGGCAAAGCCCTGTCTCCCATCCTGAGCTGGCAGGATCGCCGTGCCCACCAGTGGCTGGAACAACTTAAACCGGAAACCAAATTTATTCACCAGCGCACCGGCCTGTTTATGAACGCTCATTGCGGAGCCAGCAAGTTACGCTGGTGCCTGGATCATATTCCGGAAGTCCAACAGGCCGCCGCTGAACAGCGACTGGCTTTCGGGCCGATGGCCAGCTTCATTATTTACCGACTACTCGATGAGCAGCCCTTGCTCAGCGATCCGGTCAATGCCTCGCGTACCCAGCTATTGAGTATGCGTACCTGCGACTGGGATCCCAAACTGCTCGAACTATTTGGTTTGCCGCAGCAAAGCCTGCCGCAAGTCGTCCCTAACCAGCATCATTTTGGCACCCTGAGCGTCGGCGATATTGCTATCCCCATGCAGCTGCTCAACGGCGATCAATCTACGACTATTTATGCCTATGGTCGTGTGCAACCCGATACCGCCTACGTCAATATCGGTACCGGTGCCTTTGTTTCCCGCCCGTCAGGAATGGCGCGTCTGTTCAGCACCGATCTACTCACCAGTCTGGTCTTGCAGAAAAATAATCATGACTGTGAATATGTGCTTGAAGGTACGGTTAATGGTGCCGCTTCCGCGTTCAAATGGCTGGCTCATGAAGAGGCCATTGATAATATTTTTGAACATCTTGCCGACTGGCTGGAACAAAGCGACTCCCCGCCCATTTTTCTTAACGGCATTGGTGGACTGGGTTCGCCCTGGTGGATGGCCGAATTTAAATCTTATTTTCAGGGTGAAGGGGATAAAGCAGAAAAGGCCGTGGCCGTGGCCGAGAGCATTGTTTTTCTGCTCAACATCAACCTCGATAAAATGCATCACTTCGCCTCCCCGCCCGAACATATTCAAATCACCGGGGGGCTAGCTAAACTCGATGGCCTCTGTCAGCGATTGGCGGATATCTCTGAGCTGCCCATCTACCGACCGCAGGAATGTGAAGCCACGGCTCGCGGTATTGCCTACCTGTTAGCCGATAGTCCCGAACACTGGCCGGAACCCAGTATCGGTATCTGGTTCAGCCCACAGCCAAACCCGGCTTTGCATGATCGCTATGCAAAATGGTCAGCGGCCATGCCCGCAACTCAGGCATAATCCAGCACCTGCCACTTTTGCAGGCGCTCACGCATACGCTCCACGTGTCCACCATCCCAGTACAACTTGTTGCAAACCGGACAATAAACCGGCGCATTAACCTGGCTCTGGATTTTTTTTGGTAGAGATGAAAGTTGATCCGCACTGGCCGCGTGCAAAGCAGTGTTACAAACCATGCAACGGCTGAAGGGACGGTGCAGCCAGTTTATTGAAATTTTATCACCCAATTCACGGGCACAATCATCAAGCCCGTCAGCGTCAAGCAACACCACCGTGCCGGGAGCACGACGATGTTCCAGTAATTTTTTATCGCGGGTAATGAGCAGACGATTTTCTTTCAGTGCCTGCTGCAGTAGTGCATAGTCAGTACGACCATGCTGTTCGATGACGGTGTCATAACCGGCGGCTCTCAGCCAGTTACCCAGACGCTGAAACATCTCATCACAAAGGAATTTCAAGTCGCGTGATTCGTTAACTCAATCGCAATCCACATTGCGGATCACACCGGTAACGATGCCCAAAATCTGCACTTCTTCATTGCGCAGATAAATGGCCTCCATATCGGGATTGGCCGGTTGCAAACGAATGCCATCGGCTTCGATATAAAACTTTTTCAAGGTCACGGTTTCACCATTAATCATCGCAATCACCGATTCCCCATTGGCGGCACTTTCACGCTTCTCCACCACGATGATGTCACCGTCTTCGATATTGTCATCAATCATAGAATGACCCCGAACCCGAAGCGCGTAGCTATTTTTACGTACCATGTTCGCCGGTACGGTTACCTTCCGGTGATCCTCATTTAAATCAACCGGTTGACCCGCCGCGACCCAGCCTAGCAGGGGAATTTCCTGCAAGGGCTCGGCAAACACATCAAGGGCCTCAAGTTCCGGGCTCCAGACAGGACGATTATTCTTTGGAATCAGGTAATTAATGTTATTCATTGAAGTGTTTTCCCCCTTTTTTCACTAACCATAGCCGGATCCCGACAGAAATTCAATGTTTAACACACACTCACCCCCCCCCACAAAAAGAGTCGCGACAAAGCAAAGCATGAGATACTGATAGTATGGATTCTGGCTCAAAAACTCTGCGGCTCTACTTACCCATATTACTGGCAATTACCTGCCTTGCTCTGCTCATGGCCAGCCTGTTGAATCCCTCACTGATAAATCTATTCCAGCCAACACCACAAACACCGATTACCCTGACGATAAAGTTATTACCCAAGCCGGTCATTATTTCCAATCTCCATCTGCTGGATGCACAAAATCATGCCTTTACCCTTGAACGTCTGCAGGATCACTGGAGCCTGATTTATTTTGGCTATATGAACTGTCCCGATGTCTGCCCCGCGACACTCAGTATCATGCAACAGGTGTGGCGACAGTTGCGCGAACAAAAAGCAGATATGACGCAATTTCAACTTGTTTTCGTCTCGGTCGATCCAGATCGGGATCAACCTCAGCAGTTGCAAGAATATGCAGGCTATTTTGATCCTTCTTTCATCGGTATCAGTGGGGACGCGAATGAAATTGATAATTTCACCCGTCAAACCGACATTAAGTATGGCTTTGAAGATGAGGATGAAACCGGCAATTATGCCGTGAATCACAGTACCAGGATATTGCTACTTGACCCACAGGCTCGTCTGCGTGCATTCTTGTCTTCGCCCTTTGACAGCAAGTCAATTACCCACGATCTACTTGCCATTCAACAATATTACGGTGTTCATTCATGAACCAATTCATTCGTCACCTTATTTTAATACTTGGCCTGTTACTTACCCCTCTGGCTAACAGTGCTGCTCCGGCTTTATCTATCAACGGCGCGTATTCTCCTGAAGCCCCGCCAGTGGTCAAAGTCCTCGCGGCCTACATGATGATAGAAAATAAATCCGCTAATGAGATAAAGATCACCGCAATCCAGAGTCCGGATTTTGACCAGGTTGAAATTCACCGCATTGATTCTCACGATGGCATGATGCGTATGGTCAAACAGGAGCATTTGACTATCCCGGCGGGTAAAGTCATTTCACTGTCCCCTGGGGAGCTGCATATTATGCTGCTGCAGCCTCACCGGACTTTTAAGGACGGCGATGTTATTTCATTGCAGCTAACGCTTAATAATGGCACTCAACAGACGATCAACGTGCCGGTTCGTAAACGCAATTTATAATATCTGAATCACGGTTTCCTATGTCTGCTCCTATATCTGAACATCTGTTCGCACTACTGCAACGACTTCTACCGCACCATTTTCTTTCCCGCATCATGTTGAAACTTACCCGCAGCCGCGGCCTGTTTCGTCGCCTGTTCACACCCTGGTTTATTCAACATTTTAATATTGACATGAGCCAGGCGCGTGAATCTGACTGGCATCAATATGATAATTTTAACCATTTTTTTACCCGTGAACTCAAAGCGGGTGTACGTCCCATTAAGGGTGGGGAAAACGATTTGATCTGTCCGGTGGATGGCTGTGTCAGTCAAGCCGGGCCCATACAGAGCAATCGTATTTTTCAGGCCAAGGGCCATGATTATTCACTCAGCACACTACTGGGAGGGGAAAGCTCACACGCTGAAGTTTTTACTGATGGTGAGTTTGCCACCCTGTATCTGTCTCCCCGTGACTACCACCGTATTCACATGCCCATAGCCAGCAAGCTGCTAGAAGTCATTCATGTGCCCGGCCGCCTGTTCAGCGTCAACCCGGCCACTGCGCGCACGATTCCCGGTCTGTTTGCCCGTAATGAGCGCGTGGTCTGTCTTTTTGAAACCGCAATTGGCCCTATGGCCATGGTGCTGGTGGGAGCGATTTTTGTCTCCAGCATCGAAACGGTCTGGCAGGGAGTGGTTACCCCTCCAGCCGGTAAACGCATTCGTCGCTGGGACTATCGGGATAAAAATATTATTCTGAAAAAAGCCGAAGAAATGGGGCGCTTCAATATGGGTTCGACGGTGATTTTATTATTCGCCAAAAACAGCATGAAATGGGATCAACGCATCAAGGCTGAGCACCCCCTGCAAATGGGACAACGACTGGGGGAGCCTGCCAAACGTTCTTAAACCGGATAGTAGTATCAGGCTGGGTTGAATAAAATGAAGCCCAACAATCGGGCGATACTCTGTTCAGGGAATGATGGCCACCAGCGCCTTCATTTCTTCAAGTGAGAAGAGTTCGATCGCATCAGGAACAGTAGGGGTGTAGATCGTAAAATAATGCGAGAACAGATCCAGCCGTTCTCGATTTGAAAGCATGGCAATCGCGGTAATATCAATATTCAAACGCAGTAAGGCCGTCTTTGCCGCCTGATAACGTTCTTCTTCCTTCTTTAGACGCACACTCACATGATCGATCACATCGGTTTCGGGGAGCTCGCCATTCAGCATCCGAAATCCAGAGGCACAGGCTTCCGCGTGCAAAATCACTACATCCCGCTCCGCATTTCTGAGATTCACCACCATTTTTTTGATAAACGGATTTTTCAGTGAGGGTAACACTTTGCCTGTGCTGTTAATTGTTTGGGTTCCTGTATTCATACCCTATGTTTTCGGGCGAAAAACAAAAATCATTAACACTTTTTGAACAAATTTTTAGCGGCAGTCAGACAATGGCAAAGCCTGAATTTATTAATATTCATACTTACTAACACGGCTATTTCGGAAGCATCATAGTGAAACAGGGTAAATTTTTGATTCTATAAGTATTCAGGCGCGTTCACATCCAAATGACAATACCCCGGCAATATCGATCTGCCCCGTCATCAGCATAAGCAGACGATCAAGGCCCAGTGCCACCCCGGCGCAATCCGGTAACCCCTGTTCCAGGGCGGCTAGCAAGTTTTCATCCAACGGCATCGCGGGCAGCCCCGTCAGTTGTCGCTGTCGATTCTCAGCCTCAAAACGCCGCCGCTGCTCCGCCGCATCGCTGAGTTCATGGAATCCATTGGCCAGTTCCATGCCATTAATATAAAGCTCAAAGCGCTCTGCCACCCCACCCTGAATACGTGCAAGTGCGGCTTGAGAAGCAGGATAATCATAAATAAACACCGGACAGTTGCGCGGCAATGCAGGCTCCACAATATGGCTCATTAACAAATCCAGCCAGGCATCACGATCATCCCCCAGTGCAGGAACATCCAGCCTGTGCGTCCGGGCACAGTCCTGCAAAGCCTGCACCTCTGCCACAAAAGGATCGATCCCGGCAAATTGCTGGAAGGCTTCCTGATAAGGAAGATGTTGCGCAGCACCAAGGACAAAGTCTGCGTTCACAGAATTACCGATTAAGTCCCGAGTCAACGCCTCGACCTCCTGCATCAAGGCATGATGGTCAAAGTCGAGGCGATACCATTCCAGCAGGGTAAATTCCGGGTTGTGTCGCCGTCCGGCTTCGCCTGCACGAAAAACTTTACAGATCTGGTAAATCGAACCACTGCCTGCAGCCAGCAGGCGTTTCATGGGAAATTCAGGCGAGCTGTGCAAATAGTGCGACGAACTCCCGGAGAGAATCGCAAGAGGAAAACTATGAATATGTGGATCAGGCGTGGCGGCCTGTGACAACATGGGGGTTTCTACTTCGAGGACATCACGCTGACTAAAAAAAGCCCGTACCTGTGTCATCAGACACGCCCGTAGGCGTAAAGTATCAAGAGAGGCAGATGGCGACCAGTTAAACATAGGGATCTGATTTTACAAAATCACCTTCTGCAGACGGAACAGAGCAAAGTGTCAGCGCACATGGGCAGGTTTCATGCCCACACTTAATCCTTGGCACGACTCACGTATTCACCGGTGCGGGTGTCCACTTTGATCATCTCTCCCACTTCGATAAACAGCGGCACTCGAACTACCGCGCCGGTATCACAGGTCGCCGGTTTACCACCACCACCGGAGGTATCGCCACGTAAGCCGGGATCCGTTTCGCTCACAGTCAGAATCACATGGTTGGCCGGAGTCACTGCGATTGGATTGCCGTTCCACAGCGTCACTGCACAAATATCCTGTTCTTTCAGCCATTTGAGCGCATCGGCAACGGCATTTTCATCCGCCCCCACCTGTTCAAAGGTATCCGGATCCATGAAATACCAGGCATCACCATCATTGTATAGATATTGCATATCGGTATCGATAACATCGGCGGCTTCCACCGATTCTCCCGACTTGAAGGTTTTTTCCAGTACCCGCCCGGTTTTGAGGTTGCGAATTTTAACCCGGTTAAAGGCCTGTCCTTTACCCGGTTTGACGAATTCATTTTCAATAATGCTGCAGGGATCGCCATCAAGCATCAGCTTTAAGCCGCTGCGAAATTCATTGGTACTGTAAGTTGCCATGTAAGCCTCAATTATGCTGTTATGCTGTGCCGTCGCACTGATACAAAAAAGCCATGATACCGAAAACCACCAAACTTTTGCAGTTAAGACCGAAAACAAGGACAGATAAATCCACCGATTACTCTAAAAATTGGCAAAAACAACAAGCCGATGCCCTGCGTGAGCCCTCCGAGCTACTACAACAACTGGCTTTACCTGATACTCTGCTTGCCGCCGCTAAAGCCGCCAGCGCGACATTCCCGCTGCGTGTTCCGAAGCACTGGCTGAGTCGAATCAAAATCGGTGATCCTGCTGATCCCCTGCTCCGCCAAATCCTGCCCATTGCCGAAGAATTGCAACATTCACCGGGCTTCAGCACCGATCCGGTGAATGACAGCGGCGCACGCAACACGCCCGGCCTGCTGCATAAATACCAGGGACGGGTGCTATTAATAACCACCGGGGCCTGCGCCATTCATTGTCGCTACTGCTTCCGACGGCATTACCCCTATGCGGATGACAATTTATTGACACAACTGCCCGCCGCTCTGGATTATATCCGCGCCGACGACAGCATCCATGAAGTTATTCTCAGTGGCGGCGACCCCCTGAGCCTCAGCAATGAACGCCTGAGCCGACTGTTTCAACAATTACAAACTATTCCCCACCTCAAACGCCTGCGTATTCATACTCGCAGCCCGATCGCGCTCCCACAGCGGGTCGATGCGGGCCTGATTAAACTCTTAGAATCCCTTAAATTACAAACGGTTATGGTTATCCATTGCAACCACCCCAAGGAACTGGATGAATCTGTGGTGACCGCCTGCTCAAAATTACGTCAGTGCGGACTGACGTTGTTAAATCAGTCGGTGCTACTAAAGGGTATCAATGATGATGTCAACGTGCTCCAGCAGCTCAGTGAGCAGCTATTCTCCGCAGGAGTACTGGCCTACTATTTGCATCAGCTAGATCGAGTACAGGGCGCACAACACTTTGAGGTACCAGAAGCTGAAGCTATCGCCCTGCATAATGCCCTGCGTCAACGACTCCCCGGTTATTTACTACCAGAATTAGTCAGAGAACAGGCCGGTGCAGGTGCAAAAATGCCTCTAAACCAAACACCCGAAATGAAGATATTTTCATAATCATCACCGGGCGGGGCAAAAAACCCCCGATAAAAGTAAATTTTGAGCTGATAAACGGTTATTCTATGACCAATTGCTTATTTTTTAAACGACTTGATAGCATGCAGAATATAAATGAATATGCCATAATTTCAAGTAGTTAAACATCCGTCTGCTGCCAGCCCGGAGTCGGCAGGCAGCAGACGAAATCTGTGGAGAATATACGTGGCCAAGCCACCTGACATTGACATCCCCGAACGCAGCAAGCCGAGCAAGACCTCCTTCAGTATCCGCCCGAAAAAGGTTGAACAATGGCTGGAGGATTTACCGCGCGCGAATCTGGGCGAAACGGCTCGCCTGCTTTACGACGCGCTTCTGGATGTTAATCAAACTAATTACTCCTACCAGGATCGGCTGCGGTTTCTGGAGTCGCTACGTGATCCCGTCCAATATGTAACGGACTCCCTGAAAAAACACTTCATCGGTGCAAGCTACCCACTGCCGATCAAAAATCAGAAAATCGCCGCCGCCACCCGCGAAATCCAAACCGCAATGGCAACGGGTTACAAAATTGCTATTAGTGACATACTCACCCACAGTTTTCTATTCACCGACAAAAAGCTACTCACCACCTTACTCCATCGTGCCATCACCTACTATGGCCGAACTCTGCTAACCTCGTACCAGATTTATGCCCCCTGTGCGCCGAAAGTCTGGCTGGAGTTGCACAAACTCTATAGCATTGCCGAGTCCCGCAAGCTTGAGAACCAGCAGGTTGATGACTATCAGCGCGTCTATGTTGAGCGTGCCAGCATCAATGCAGAATACAGTCGTATTCTACTACTCGCCCTGGCCTCCCCCTATAAATTACGTCAGGGTGAAGCCAGTAAGATTTACTTTACCCTTGAACGCTGGACCCGGCATTGCCAACTTTCCAATGTCGATGACTATAAAGATCGGGAAAATGGCTTTTTTGGGGTAATGCTGGATCGCGATGCCCCGCCACGCTCTCTGGCCATGACCATGCCGGAAGATTGTGATCCGCAGCTCTGCCGAATTTTAAACACCCAAACGCTGGCAGAATTAATTCGTGGTGAAATACAGGGATCTGAAGATATCGGTGAAAGCACTATTACCAGCATTGAGCTATCCCGTCCCGATCTTTCACATGACTTGTTACGCCGGCTGCTAATCGCCTGGGGCGTAGAAACCAAGCGTAATTTCTCCCGTACCGAGGCACATGAAAAAGTCGAGGTCAGCATCGGCCTGAACTCGATTCACAAACATATTGGCAAGCATCGTGGAGCCAAACAAAATGAGATCTACAATAATCCTGCTCATTTCGACAGCATGGTTATCGAAAATGTAAATGAAGAAAAACCCGATATATGGAACATGGTTTACCCCACTGAACTATCCGGCCTTGCACCCCTGGTCGAAGAGGAAATCAATCTTAACAGCCCGGACAGTAGTAATCCTACTTCGCCCAGCTATCAGCAGGGCAGCTGGGCAATTATTAATGAAAGCGCCGGTGGATATTGTCTGGAGTACCGCAAAGGCACGAGTGCCAAGGCACAGGTGGGTGAACTCATGGGCATTCGCCGCAAAAGTGATGATGTATGGAAATGGGGCATTGGTGTCATTCGCTGGATGAAATTTTCCAGCACCCGCACTTTGCGCCTCGGGGTGGAAATGCTAAATCCGGATGCTGCTGCGGTCGGTATCCGCTCACTGGCGGCAGAGGGCGACAAGTCAGCCTATCAACGCACCCTGATGCTACCCGAAATTCACGCTATCCAGCAACCGACCAGTCTGATTACTCCACCCGCACCCTGGCGAGTTGGCAACCAGCTGTCGATTAATATCCTTGGTAAAACGGTGCAGGTGCAACTGACTGCCGTCACTCAATGTACCGGCCTGTTTAGTCAATTCAATTTCAAATTCTTAAATGCCAAACAGGATGAAACTGACACCTCCGATGTCTCCGGACATTGGGAACTGGACAAGGACTTTGCCAAAATCTGGTCAGCTATGTAACTCGCTGGCAGTTTGCCAGATACCTTTAAGAACGCAGAACTCAACAGCGGACTTGATAATAATACGAGATACCGTTATATAAGAGCTTACTGATTTTCCCACAAGGCTAATAGTGCGTGAGTGACAAAAATTTACTGCGGATCCTTACTCTGTTTGACAATTCGGAAGAAGCCGAAGCCCTGATCAATATCCTGCGCAATGCGGGACAGATTATTAGAGACATCCGCGTTGAGGATGAGGAAGATCTGCAAACAGCGCTGGATGAAAACCCTATCGACATTCTTTTGTCGAAAAAAATCACCCCCATCTATAGCGCAAAGCAAGCGGTCGAATTCCTGCGTAAAACAGATCGTGATCTGCCACTCATCGTCATCACCGACCCCGGCAAACCTTCCGAAGCACTCGATGAACTACAGGCCGGTGCACGAGATATGGTGGCCATCGATCAACCTGAATTACTCCGCCATATTGTTGACCGCGAAATCAGCGATCTAAATATCCGTCGTGCCTATCGTCGTAACGAACAAATGTTACTGGAAACAGAAAAACGCACACGTTATCTGATTGATCAATCCCGGGATGCCATCGCCTATGTCCATGATGGCATGCATATCTATGCAAACAGTGCCTACCTGAAAATGTTCGGCTATGAGGATCTCGAAGAAATTGAAGGCGTGCCTATTCTTGATATGGTCGGCACAGAAGATCATCCGGTGCTCAAAGATTTTCTGCGCAAATATGCCAAAGGCCAAAATACCGAAGATACTATTGAAGTTGAAGGCAAGCAGGTTAACGGAAACAGTTTCAACATTTTTATGGAATTTTCCCGCGCCAGTATGGAAGGAGAAAGCTGCTCACAAATTATCATTCGTGATCACTCTGACAGCGAAGAGCTAGAAAAACGTCTGCACAGTCTCAGCAAACAGGATCTACTCACCAATCTGTATAACCGGACTCACTTCCTGGAACAGATCAACAAGCTACTCAGCCTCTCGGTCGAAGGCAAAGCCCACGGCGTACTGATGTTTATCAGCATTGATAAATTTGACACCATTCGTGAGACGGTGGATATCTCCGGTGCTGACTTATTGCTCGCCGATATTGCCGAACTGCTTACCTCTCATATCGGTAACAACTGCATCCTCGCACGTTATGAAGGCCCGGTGTTCAGCCTGCTGCTACATAATATCGATATCGATCAGGCTGAAGAAATCGCCAACACCCTGTGCTTGACCGTTAGCGAACATACTTCAGACATCAATGGAAAAATAATCAATCCGACTGCCAGCATTGGCATCATGCGTATTAATGAAACCATCAGCAATTCACAGGAATGTATCAGTCGTGTCGAAAAAGGCCGCCGTGCGGCACAACAGGCCGGTGGAAATCAATACTCAATATACAACCCAGCCATTGCCGAACTCGCTGAAAAAGAGCAGGTGAATCAATGGGCATTCTTAATCAAAGAAGCGCTCAAACAAAATCGTTTCCGTCTGGCATTTCAACCAATCGTAAGTCTGCATGGTGAACCCGGTGCTCACTATGAAGTATTAGTACGAATGATTGATAAAAACAGGAAAGAACTGCAACCGGCTGAATTTATGTCGGTTGCCAATGATGCCAACCTAACGAAATACATTGATCGCTGGGTTATTGCCAATGTTTTCAAATTATTACTTGAACGGGAAAAACAGGGGCTCAGCACACGCTTCTTTGTCAAAGTTTCGGAAAGCTCATTAATTGATCCCGCGTTTATTCCCTGGCTCAGTGAGCGCATTCAGGCTCTACAATTAGCCACCGAAAACCTGGTCTTTGAACTGGATGAAGATACCGCGCTGAACCACATAAAACCCGCAAAACAGCTTATTGAAGGACTGCAGAAGTTAGGCTGCCGCACAGCCCTGCATAATTTCGGCGTAGAAAATAATACGCTGGAATCACTCATGCAACTCAAGGTTAACTATATCAAGCTCCACTATGAGCTGATTCATAACCTGGCGCAAAGCGTTGAAAATCAGGAAAAAGTAAAAGTCATAACCAACTTCACCTCAGAGGCTAATATTTTGGCTATCGCTTCTTTCGTCGAAGATGCTAATAGCCTGGCCCTGCTCTGGCAGTGCCGGGTTGATTTTATTCAGGGACATTTCCTGCAACAGCCCAATTCAGAACTCAATTACAGCTTTGATGATGCTTTCTAGCCGATTGTTGGGCTTCATGTTATTCAGCCCAACATTGTGCATAAATGCGGCTGAATCCGTGGCTACAATTCAACAACCCTTGTCATCTAACACATGCGAAACCAGTCCATCGGCCAGTTTGGGTTCAAACCAGGTAGACTTGGGCGGCATTACTTCATTGGCGTCGGCTACGGCCATCAAATCATTCAACACCGTGGGATAAAGCGAAAAGGCAACCGCCATCTCACCGGAATCAACCCGTTTTTCCAGTTCAGCCAATCCCCGAATGCCGCCAACAAAATCGATACGCTTATCCACGCGAGGATTACCGATACCAAGCAGGGGACTGATCAGATTATTCTGTAACAAACTGACATCCAGTTTGCCCACCGGATCATCGCTACCGGGAACTAAATCTGTATTAATATTCAAACGATACCAGCACCCGTTCAGGTACATGCCAAATTCCAGCGTGCTCGCCGGTGATACCGCTTGTTCACTCTTTTCAAGGGTAAAACTTTTTTCTACTGCCGCAAGAAAATCAGTTTCAGTCATACTATTAAGATCTTTCACTACGCGATTGTAATCCAGAATTTTCATCTGATTGTCAGGAAAAATAACCGACAAAAAATAATCCGAGGCGGTCGTATTCTGCCCGCTTTCCCGGCGCATTGCCGCGACCCGTGAGCCTGCTGCCGAGCGATGATGACCATCGGCAATATACAAACAATCCATGGCATCAAAAGTATCGGTCAGGGTTTTAATATCTTCCGCGGCATCCACAACCCACAAGGTATGTTGCACACCATCATCGGCCTGCAAATCATATTCCGCAGTTGTAGCACTCACTTTTGCAACCACCGCATCCACGCTGACATTCTGTCGATAGGTCAGGAAGACCGGGCCGGTTTGTGCATTCAGCGCATCAATCTGGCGCACCCGATCATCTTCTTTTTCCGGGCGGGTGAATTCATGTTTACGGATCCGATTGCTGTCATAATCTTCAACCGAACCGACCGCCACTAATCCTGTCTGCACATGCTCGCCCATGATCAGACGATAAACGTAATAACAGGGCGAATTTTCACGAAATAAAATCTTCTCATTTATCAGCCGTTGTAGATTTTCTGCACCCTTCGCATAGACTTGTGACGCAAAAGGATCGGTGCCTTCCGGCAGGTCAATTTCCGGCTTGGAAATATGCAGGAAACTATCCGGACGGCCCTCCACCCGGCAGCGTGCCTCTTCGGTATTCAGCACATCATAGGGAGGGGCGATAACATCAGCAACATGTTCCTTGACGGGACGCAGGGCAGCAAAGGGGCGAATCAACGACATGGTAATTTCCTCTGAATTAGAATCGGCGGCATTGTACTACGAGGCAGGTGTCACAAAATAGCACCGACTCGAAAAAACCCATTGATTACGGCTAAAAGCCAGATTAGTTGATCCTGCTGCAGATTGCTCCCTCTCCCAGAACGGGTGGAATTCCCTGTTTAACGCTAAGTTATCTCCATAAAAAGAAAAGATCGTGAACCACACGACTGCATGGACGCAGGAGGTAGAGCAACGCAGGAGCAGTTGCCGAGTGGACACAAAGGTACACAGAGATTTAATTTTGGTTCAAAGTAAATCTGACTATGGCATAAATTATAGAGTAAACCTCGGGATAACTGAATATTTAATGACTATAACCCGACAGACATCACAGTACGGCGTTGATCGCCACCAACCAGCCTGCTTTAGCGTTATAATTAGACCCATGCAAAAACTGGATATACCCGCAACGGGAGAAAACCCCAGCCCGCCACGCCGCACTGGCCGTCTGCGCCTGCCCGAGTACTTCCCCATTGCCTATAAACTAGCACTCTTGTTCACCCTGCTCATCAGTCTCGGCATGAGCATCCTCGGACTGGTTGTGGTCAACAAACAGACCCATCTGTTACAGAAACAAATGAATAACTTCGGCCAGACCGTAGTCAACCAACTGGCGGAATCTGCCAAAGAGCCCGTACTCTCGGACGACATCCTCGGACTCATGGTGGTCAGCAACAATCTGGGCAATAACAGTAATATCCTCGGCACGCTTATTTATGCAGATAATGGCAAACTACTGAGCTCATCGGGTGTTATCCCCAGCGAAAGTATTCTCAGCCTCTATTCGCGCTCAGAAGAATTCGACCCCTCTAATTACAAAACCAACTGGACCGCCCGGGATGATACCGGTCATGCCCTGGATGTTGTTTCATTCATCACCCCCATTCGCTATCAGGACGTAATCGCCGGACATGCCGTGGTTTCCTTCAGTCGAAAACTAATGAATGAAGCTATTGATAACACCATCACAACTATTAGCAGCGCAACGCTGATTATGATATTGCTTGGCATCATCATTGCCTTTATTACCGGAAAATGGATATCCCGTCCCATTCACACCCTGATGAATGCCAGCCGCGCCATCGGTGAGGGCGACTATGATTACCGCATCAAAGATCGACGCAATGATGAAATTGGTTACCTCACCGAAGCCTTTAATGCTATGGCTGATGACCTGTTGGAAAAATCACAGGTAGAAAGTGCCTTCTCACGATTTGTCTCACCGACCATTGCCAAGCAAATCATGAGTAACCTTGACCATGTCAAACTCGGCGGTAAACACGTCGAGGCCACCGTTTTATTTGCCGATATTGTTGGCTTCACCAGTCTTTCCGAAAACCTGCCTGCCACTAAGGTAGCCGAACTACTGAATGAGTACTTCGGTTACATCGCAACCGTCAGCAACCTGCATCACGGCACCATCGATAAATACATGGGTGACTGTGTAATGCTGGTCTTTGGTGTGCCGGAATATGATTCGGATCATCGTTATAATGCCATTGCCTGTTCACTGATGATTCAGGCACTGGTTGAACAGCTCAATCAGAAAAGGCAACAACAGGGGAAATTTCCGGTGCGTTTCCGGATCGGCATAAACTCCGGTGAAATGCTGGCCGGTAATCTTGGCTCCCGTCAGCGTATGCAATATACCGTCGTCGGTGAATCCGTGAATCTCGCCTCCCGTCTGCACACCGCCGCCGCAGAAGGACAAGTCATTATTACCGAGACGCTGTATCAGGACGAAAGTGTACACCAGCGCATCCAGGCAGACTTCCATCAGGAGATTAGTTTACGCGGCATTGCAAAGCCGGTTTCAACGTATATTGTCAGCCATATCCTGGATCAGCAGCAGAATACAGAAAAAACCATCAACCGGATTCTTTCCCGACAACACGTAGCATGATAGCGCTGAAAAAACTCATCTTACTGATCAGTTTCAGTCTTCTTGCTGCCTGTAGCTTTCTGCAATCATTCCACAGCCAGTCACCGGAATACATTGAAATTTTGATCAAAGAAAAACAATATGGTAAAGCACAAAATATACTCCAGCATAGCAGACAGGATCATCCCGACTATCCGGCGTTAATGGCACAGAAAAAACGTCTGCAAAAATTAAGTCGACAGCTGGAAACTGAAACACTCTCCCAGATAGAAGTTTTTCTAAATAAAAATAAATGGCATCAGGCATTGCAACAACTTAACCATGCCCGTGAAATTTTGCCACAGAGCCAAACCCTGAAAACAACTGAACAAAAATTTATGCTTGCGCGCCAGAAACGCATCAATGAACTCAATATGAAAGTTGACATTCATAAGGGCATCTGGCTACGTGATGCCGAACCACTGCTCGATGACCTGGTGAAAACTCAACCGGATAACTATGAACGGCGGCAACAGCAACAACAGTTTCAGCAGGAAAAATCCCGGACTCTGAAAAATCTTGCCCGTTGTGCCGATGAAGCCATGAATGAAGAGCTTTTTGAACTGGGACGTCGCTGTATCATGCTGGTAAAGCAAATTGATAATACACATAAATATACCGTCAGTCTGGAACCAGCAAAAGCAAAACTGCAGGCTCATGACCACGCGTGGCATCAGCAGCAAAATAAAATAAGTACTGAGTTGCTTAAAGAATTAAAGCAGGGCTACAGTCATGACAACCTGCTGCGAGCCAGCCTGCACCTGCAAAAATTATCTCGCTATAAACAGACGACCGAAGAAATAAAATCCATAAGCCTACTGCAACAGGAACTTAACAAAGGCATCGCCCAGAGCATGGATGCCGGTCGTCAACTTTATAGCGAGGGCAAAGTCAGCCAAGCATTGAGCATCTGGATCAGCCTGCGAAAAATCACTGCTGATAATGAAGCACTGGAAGCCCATATCAACCGCGCACAGCGGGTATTAGAAAAACTAGAGCGTCTGGGTAAGAGCCAGCCCCTACATGACAAAACACCCTCTTTCCCAAAAACACAATAAACAACTAACAACGCCGTTACCCACAAAGTGCTGAAAAACTATTTGTAAACTATTGAAAAAATGTAACTGCTCACCGCATAGATGACAGAACGCTCTCTTCGTCATTCCGGCTATCTTAAGGGCTATGAGCAGCTACGAAAAATAATAACCACTCCAAATTATGGGGTTTTCAAAAAGAAACCAGCCATTTTTATTATAAGACAATGATCAAAAGAACATTTTTCTATTCAACAATAAAATTGTATGTTTAGCGGATCCAATTCACTGCATTAATTCTGCTAAAATATTTTATATTTTTGTCGATAAACAAATGCTCTTTGATTAAACAAATCTCAGGTTAATAAGAATATAACTGCCGCTGTTGAACTTAGCCAAAATGAAATCGATGGAATGCTAAAGGGATTCAGCATCCCTTCACCACCACAAATCATTGCCGACTTACAAATGAATAGACAGAATATTCCATACCGTCTAGCAGGGAAATTATAGCCTCAGAGATAAAGGGCTAAAGTTATTTTTCTTCGGCATGCATACGATCGACTTTACGGAAGCTCGGAGGTAATTTGTGCCCGCGTTGGCCACGTTCACCTTCATATTTTTCCATCGCCGCCGTTTTTAGAATTTTTTGCTGCTCGGCAGAATGAAGTACCAAATAATCATCCTGCTCTATAACAGTAATGGCGGTAACATATTCTTCCCTCATTTTAGCCTTATCGGTAGGAATATTAATAATTTTTACGCCCTTACCTTTCGGCATCAGCGGCAGTTCTGAAATATGGTGCATGAGCATGTGTCCGTCATTCGTCACCACCGCAATCCAGTGTGTTTCCATATCTGCCACTGGTACCGGTGGCAGAACCTTTGCCCCTGCCGCTACATTTAACATGGCCTTACCTTTCTTATTCTTGGTGATCATGTCTTCTAAGCGTCCAACAAAACCATAACCAAAATCTGTGGCCAATAAATACAGTTGCGAGGGATCGCCACTCATGACACCACAGAAAGTTGCACCACTGATCGGAGTCAAACGACTGGTCAGTGGTTCACCCTGACCGCGTGCGGAGGGTAACGTATGTGCCGGCAGGGAATAAGTCCGTCCAGTTGAATCAATAAAGACGGCTAACTGGTTGGTCTTCGCACGCGCACAATCAAGCCAGCTGTCACCGGATTTATAATTCAGGCTAAGCGGATCAACCTCGTGACCTTTGCCCGCGCGCACCCAGCCTTTTTCAGACACAATAATGGTGATCGGATCGGCGCTGATCAGTTCGGTTTCACTCATGGCCTGGGCAACATCACGAGACACGATGGGTGAACGGCGATCATTGCCGTGTTCTTCGATAATGGCTTCCAGTTCCTTGCGAATCAGTGTTTTCAAACGCTGGCTGGATGACAGTGTTTTCTCCAGTCCCTCACGCTCTGCACTGAGTGCTTTTTGCTCGGCGCGGATACTCATTTCTTCGAGCTTAGCCAGATGCCGCAGTTTTAATTCCAAAATTGCTTCAGCCTGCTCATCACTGAGTTTAAAGCGTTTCATCAATACCGGCTTGGGCTTGTCATTCTCGCGAATGATTCGAATAACTTCGTCAATACTAAGATAGGCGATGAGCAAGCCATCGAGGAGATGCAAACGGCTAGTAATTTTATCCAATCGATGTTGCAGACGGCGACGTACAGTTTCAGTACGATAAGTCAGCCATTCTTTTAATAACTGAAGCAGGTTTCTGACCGCCGGACGACCGTTCAGCCCGATCATATTCATATTGATGCGGTAGCTGCGCTCCAGATCCGTGGTCGCAAACAGATGCGTCATTAACTCATCTATATTGATTCGGTTAGAGCGAGGAATGATCACCAGCCGGGTCGGATTTTCATGATCGGATTCATCACGCAGATCCATCACCATGGGTAATTTTTTCGCATTCATCTGCGCCGCGATCTGCTCTAATATTTTTGATGGTGAGGCCTGGTGTGGTAACGCCGTCACAATAATATCGTCCCCTTCTTTTTCATAACAGGCACGCATACGCAAGCTGCCTTTGCCGGTCTCGTACATCTGTAACAGATCAGCTTTAGGAGTAATAATTTCTGCTTCGGTCGGATAGTCCGGGCCGGGTATAAATTCGGTTAATTCTTTTAAGGTTGCCTTTGGATTCTGCAGAATATGAATACAGGCGGTGACTACTTCACGCAGATTGTGTGGTGGAATGTCGGTAGTCATACCGACAGCAATACCGGTCGCACCATTGAGCAATACATTGGGCACTCTGGCAGGTAAGAGCACCGGTTCTTTTAAGCTTCCGTCAAAGTTAGGCTGCCATTCAACCGTACCCTGACCTAGCTCTGATAATAATAGATCCGCATAAGCGGAAAGCCGAGATTCGGTATAACGCATGGCGGCAAAGGACTTGGGATCATCCGGTGAGCCCCAGTTACCCTGTCCCTGTAACAAGGGATAGCGATAGGAAAAGGGTTGCGCCATTAACACCATGGCTTCGTAACAGGCCGAGTCACCATGCGGATGAAACTTACCCAGCACATCACCGACGGTACGTGCGGACTTCTTAAACTTGGAACCGGCTTTCAGGCCCAGCTCGGACATAGCGTAAATAATACGCCGCTGCACCGGTTTAAGGCCGTCACCAATATGCGGCAGAGCACGATCCAGAATCACGTACATGGAATAATCCAGATAGGATCGTTCGGTGAACTCTTTTAAGGGTAAGAGTTCGATATTGTCGTCAGCTGTTATGCTTGCCATATAATTATACTTTCAGGTTTATTCACAAAAATGGTGCTAATACAGTTAAGAGCCAGCCGCTAAAATTTAGTCCCACGCGATTAAATATCATAACAATTCAGAATATAAATCACGCCAGTCTGGATTCATCTCTTCAATTACATTTATCTTCCAGCTACGTTTCCAGTTCTTGATCGCTTTTTCCCGCCCAATGGCGGCATTCATTGTTTCATGCATTTCATACCAAACCAGAGTATGTACGCCATGTTTCCGGGTAAAACCTTCAACAACGTGATTCTTATGTTCCCAGACACGTTTTAATAGCGAAGAAGTCACTCCGGTATACAGCGTTCCATTCCGTTGGCTCGCTAAAATATAAACACACGGTTGTCGTTCCATGACTCCTCTTTTCATCATCCCTGGGTTCCGGCCTTCGCCGGAATGACGTAGTAGGTATGGCTATGCTATTCATCATAGCGCCCACCTCATCTCAACGTGATAGGCTTATCCCAGTATTCAGCATTCCGTTCCCCTGGCTCGCTAAAATATAAACACACGATTGTCGTTCCATGACTCCTCTGTTCAATATCCATGGATCCCGGCCTTCGCCGGAATGACGTGATAAGTACGGCGATAATAAACACCACACGAAGTGCGATATTAATTAATTCGCCACACCATTTAAAAAAACTCGTCACACCGGCGAAGGCCGGTGTCCAGAAGCAGAGCATCCGAGTCAAACTCCGTCCCTATAAAACCTGAGCACAACCAGTCGCCGGGAATAAAACATCCAGGTCTTAAACCTCAGCCAGATCACCTTTATCTTCCAGCCATTTTTTCCTGTCAGCGGCACGTTTTTTTGCCAGCAACATGTCCATCATCTTTTCTGTACCATCACCGGGTTCGGTTATTAACCGGGCCAGGCGGCGGGTATCTGGATCCATGGTGGTTTCACGCAGTTGCAGAGGATTCATTTCACCCAGGCCTTTAAAGCGGGTGACGTTAACCTTGCCTTTTATTTTTTCAGCGCTGATTCTATCCAACACACCCTGACGCTCGGCTTCGTCAGTCGCATAGTAAACCTGCCTGCCGACATCGATGCGAAATAGCGGTGGCATGGCCACATAAATATGACCTTCATCAACAAGATCTTTAAAGTGACGCATAAACAACGCGGTTAACAAAGTCGCAATATGCGCACCATCGGAATCGGCATCCGCAAGAATGATAACCTTGCCATAACGCAGCCCTTTGAGATCATCCGAGCCGGGATCCACCCCCAGGGCAACGGATATATCATGCACTTCCTGTGATGCAAGTACCTCAGCAGAGTCCACTTCCCAGGTGTTTAGAATTTTGCCACGCAACGGCATGATGGCCTGAAACTCACGCGTTCGCCCTTGCTTGGCTGAACCACCGGCAGAATCACCTTCGACTAAAAACAATTCACCCTGCATCGGATCCTGGGTTGCACAGTCGGATAATTTACCCGGCAGTGCCGGCCCCTGAGTGACTTTCTTGCGAACCACTTTTCGCCCGGCACGTAATCGACTCTGGGCATTGGCCACCGCCAGTTCGGCAATGAGTCCGCCTTCTTCCACGTTCTGATTTAGCCACAGGCCAAAGGCATCTTTAACAATGCCAGAAACAAAGGCCGCACATTCACGCGAAGACAGACGCTCTTTGGTTTGTCCGGAAAATTGCGGATCACCAATTTTAACCGAGAGCACATAACTCACTTTATCCCAGACATCTTCCGGTGAAAGTTTAACCCCTCGAGGAATGAGATTATGAATCTCACAGAACTCGCGCATGGCTTCGGTCAGGCCAGTACGCAGGCCATTAACATGGGTGCCACCCTGTGCTGTTGGAATTAAATTAACGTAACTCTCGGCAATATTTTCACCCCCGTCCGCCACCCAGACCAGGGCCCAGTCCACGACTTCATCATTGCCTGCCATGCTACCGGTAAACATATCCTGAGGCAGGGCTTCCACCCCGTCCAACGCATCCATCAGATAAGCATTAAGGCCGTCCTCATAATGCCACTCTTCAGTTTCACCACTTTTCTCATCGGTGAAACTCACCATTAAACCAGGACATAGAACCGCCTTGGCGCGCAGCACATGTTTCAGCCGGAGAATGGAAAAATGTGGCGAATCAAAGTATTTAGTATTTGGCCAGAAGCGCAGAGTCGTGCCGGTATTGCGCTTGCCCACACTGCCGGTTTCTTTCAACTCGAAAACCCGTTCACCGTTGGCAAAGACCATATTATATTCTTTGCCGTTGCGCTTGATCCAGACTTCCAGCTTCTTCGACAGGGCATTCACCACGGATACCCCGACACCATGCAGGCCACCAGAGAACTTATAATTTTTGTTGGAGAATTTGCCACCGGCATGCAGGCGGGTCAATACGACTTCCACACCGGAAATTTTCTCGCCCTTGTGTTTGTCCACCGGCATACCTCGCCCGTCATCACTGACCTGCAGGGAGCCGTCTTTGAACAGCACCACGTCCAGTTTACTGGCGTAACCGGCAATGGCTTCATCGACGCTGTTGTCGATAACTTCCTGGCCCAGATGGTTAGGACGTTCGGTCTGGGTGTACATGCCGGGACGTTTGCGTACCGGCTCGAGACCACGTAAAACCTCAATGGCATCGGCGTTATAGGATTCTTTACTCATAAAACCCGCAGTGTTTGAGCTAAAATAAAATTTTCAGGCTGCATTCTACGGGTTTTGTAACAGGGGGAAAAGACGTTAGAGGGAAAGAATTCACCCTGGAGGTGACGAGGGTATTTTAGATGGGTTTTGGGGGTTGTTATAGGGACGACTTCAGTCGTACCCAGCCAACACCAGTACGACTGAAGTCGAACCACAAACGAACTTACACTTTAAATCGGCCTACCAGCTTCTGCAGCTCTACTGCAACCTGATTTAACTCGGTACTGGCATTGGCAAGTTCCACTGTCTGGCTCGAGGTATTTTCCGCAACCTGATTAATATTAATAATATTTTCATTGATTTCCCCGGTGACCGTGCGTTGTTGCTGAGCTGCATCGGTAATTTGCCGATTCATTGCCGTAATTTCATCCACTGCGGAAGTAATGGCATCCAGCGCGGTCCCTGCAAGCCCGGCCTGCTCAACGCTTTCACGTGCCAACTTACGTCCGCTTTCCATTGCCGTTACTGCTTCCCGCGAACCCCGTTGCAGTTTCTCAATCATCTGCCTGATTTCCTCTGTCGAAGATTGAGTGCGTGCCGCCAGATTACGAACTTCATCAGCCACCACCGCAAAACCCCGTCCCTGATCGCCAGCACGTGCGGCTTCAATCGCCGCATTCAGGGCCAGCAAATTCGTTTGCTCGGCAATCCCGCTGATGACCTCAAGTACCGAACCGATATTTTCACTATCGCCTTCCAGTCGCTGAATCACATCCGCCGCCTGTTCTACCCCAGAGGCCAGGTTTTCAATGGAACTGATCGTCGTTGCCAACACCGTGCGACCATCACGAGACTGCTCATCCGTGCGGCTGGCAATTTCGGCGGCCGACTCAGTATGCTGATTTACATTATCCACCGTAATTGTCATGGCACTCATTGCATTCACCATGTCTTCAATCTCATTTCTTTGTATCTCTACGCCTTTCATGGTCTCATCACTGATCACCATCATTCTATCGGCGGCCGTTCTCAACGTGGAGGTCGACGTTGAAACACGCAAAATTGTATTTTGTATTTTTTCAACAAAACTATTAAAGCCGGTCGATAACTGAGCCAGCTCATCATCTCCCCGTACTTTCATACGCCGAGTCATATCACCTTCACCATGGGCGATATCAGTCATCGCATCCGCCGTCGCATTCAACGCACGGGAAATTGAAGTCGTCAACAGCGAGCCTCCACCAAAGCCGATAATCATACCCAGCATCAGCAATCCCCCAATCAGTTTACTCATAATAGTAACCTGTGATAACAAACTATCTGCCATCGTTTCAGAGATAGTCCACTGATGCTGAACTATCCAGATCAAATCCTTTTTAATCGTGTCTACAAGCGGACTGATCTCACTGGCAATCAAATAAGCATCCATACGCCATTTATTGCTGCTATGAATTTTTATCAAGGTATCCTGAAGTTTAAAATAGACTTTTATTTTCTCATCAATAACGGCTACGGCTTCTTCCTGTTCAAAATTAAGCAGATCGCCATAAGCCTGAATTTTACTAAAAGCTTTTTTGAAACCCCCTCGATAAAGTTCAATATTAGTAATATTGACTTTCCCTCGAAAGGCGATAAAAGCTCGATTAACATTGACGATATTCATCCATATCTGGCGTAGTTCGGCAAGTTCCAAAAGCAGGGTGCGACGTTCTTCAGTCAAATCTTCTTCACCCTCAGATAGAATCATCTGACTTAGATTTTGCTGAATTTCCGTCGCCACCGGTTCCATTTTGCCCGCTGAAAAACCGATGCCCGGCTGATTTTTATTAAAACTGATCGCCAGCTCCAGCATTTGAGTCTGGTAGCTCCGATAGCGTTCGATACCCTTATTGATGACCTGTACCCGCTCTAGCATCTCCACATCTTGCTGTACATTAGGCATCAACTGAATTTGTTCAAGTTGTTGCGGTAATAGTGCCAGCAGGCGTAAATATTCCGCCTTGTCGTGTTCTGATTTACTCAGTAAATAGAAACCCAGTGCGGCATTCGCGCCATCCAGCGTCTCTGCCAGTTTCATCGAAAAAATAACAGTGGGTTGCGCAACTTCGGTGACTTCAGTAATTTTTGTGCGAGCATCAAACAGGCTATACAAAGCCGTTAATGAGACGACCAGCAGCAGCAACGCCAGCCCGGCAAAACTAAACCAGAGCTTGTGGCTGATTTTGAAACGCGAAAATATTCCGAAAATACTCGATTGCGTCGATGACATAAACGACTCACTTCAATGGTGGAAATGGTAACAATGTTATTTATCGACACATTTCGAGGATTTCTTTAAGTATGTTCGAATAAAATCACATAAAATGTGATGGTACTAGCTGAGCAGCAATACGCACCGGGGTAATGCAGGTACGGCTGAAGCCGTACCTGCAAGGGGATAGCTACAGCTTAACACCCAGGCGGTGGGCGACTTCTTCGTAGGCCTCAACGACACCGCCTAGTCCCTGACGGAAGCGATCTTTGTCGAGTTTTTCCCTGGTTTCGATATCCCAGAGGCGACAGCCATCCGGGGTGAATTCATCACCCAGCACTAGCGACCCCTGATAACGACCGAACTCAAGCTTGTAATCGACCAGCAACATGCCTGCATCATGGAATAGTTTTTTCAGGATAGTATTAACCTTGAAGGTCAACACTTTCATCTGCGCAATCTCATCTTCTGTCGCCCAGTTAAATGAAATGATGTGGTAATCATTGATCATCGGATCATGCAGCTCATCATTCTTGAGGAAAAACTCAAAGGTTGGTGGAATTAGATCCAGACCATCTTCAACTCCCAGACGTTTACACAGGCTACCGGTGCTGATATTACGCACCACACATTCAATTGGCAGCATCTGTAAATTTTTTACCAGTGACTCTTCATCACTAATGATTTTTTCATGATGGGTCGGTATCCCGGCGGTTTCCAGCTTTTCCATAATGAAAGCATTGAAACGATTATTGACCATCCCTTTGCGCTCAAGTTGTTCAATTTTCTCACCATCAAAAGCCGAGGTGTCATTGCGAAAATGCAGGATCAGTTTGTCGGCATCATCGGTAGCATAAACGGTCTTCGCTTTGCCATTAAAAAGTTCGGCCTGTTTTTTCATATCAAGCTCCTAAAAATAGTTTTTTATAAAGTTATGGGGTTAAGTAAATAGTATTGAGTTTGTATTAATCGTTGCCTTGATATTTGCATGTATTACATTCCACCTAGCAAAGGGCGTGGACGCTATAGTGCAATTAGCTGGCAGTGCAGTACGGCTGAAGCCGTACCTACAATGCATATAAATCAAATTTCACACCAGTCGAAACCCTGTTCCTGGCTTGCAAATATTATCCAGTCACGATCACAGTCGGCAGCTTCGACCAGTGCATCACAGGCCAGGGCCTGGGTATTATTTTGCTCACTAATATGTGCAATAACCAGATGCTTTAAACCTGCATGTTTCAGCTTTGCCAGTAACGCGGCGGTCTGCTTATTACTTAAATGACCAAGCCGACTCGCCACCCGCTGTTTCAGTGAACGATGATACGGGCCCTGCTCCAGCATCAACTCATCATGATTACATTCCAGTAACAAAGCATCACAAGCCTCAAGCTGTGTTTCGATATGCGGTGTAATCATTCCGGCATCGGTTAACATGCCCAGCCGATGTTGACCCTGGCGAAAAACAAACTGACAGGGCTCACGGGCATCATGCGGAACCGGATACGGCTGGATGGCTAAATCCTTTACCCTGAATTGCTGATCCACATCGAGAAAATTAAGTGCGGGTAATTTTCCCAATGTCGCCTTGCTATGGGTTCCCCGCGTCATCCATAGCGGGATATTATATTTACGCGACAACGGCCCGGCACCGCGGATGTGATCACCGTGTTCGTGGGTGATCAAAATGGCATCAAGCTCGCTAGCTTGCAGTCCATAGCGTGATAAGCGTGCCTCAGTTTCTTTTAAGCTAAAACCACAATCGACCATGACACTGGTTTCACCCGCCTGCACCAGTGTCGCATTGCCTTTACTGCCACTACCCAGAGAAGCGAAACGCATCCGCCTACTTCAGGTAAGTCTGTAGTTCAGTTAAAACCAGCTCAGCCAACTTAACCGGCACCGGCTGACCGTCTCGACTACGGACTGAAATTTTCACTATTTCATCCTGCCGGTCCAGCTTTAGAATAAACTCATTGGTGTCAGCCATGGCATCACTGCCGAACAGGCTTTCAAACCAGCCCTTATCCTGCTTGTCGCGGAACTCTTTACTCAAGGAGAAATAATAAACCCCGGCGGATCGATTTCGATCCTCAACATGTACTCCAAGGCGATCCATTGCCAGTCCGACCCGTCGCCAGGTGCGTGGGAAGGTTTCAGTCACGTGCAAATATGGCTTATCATCTTCTGTCACCATTTCAGCACGTGAAGCACGCTCCTCTCCGACTATAGCCACAGCAGTATCTTTCTTCATCCCCTTGAATACCAGAAAACGCATCAGCATTTCTTTTTCTAAATCAGGATCAGAATTTCGATATTCCCAAAAAGTATCATCAGCATCACTATTGCCATCATCAATATGTTTTTCCCGCAAGCCCTGATGGGTGATGAAGAGCAGGGTTTTGTCACCATCCCGTTCTAGTCGAGCGCGATAGCGATCTTTCAAACCAGAGGAGCTGAAGCTATTAAAAATAACTGCAAACCAGTTGTCAGACAGCTCCACCCGGTTTTCCTGCCAGCCGGTTTCAACCAGCCCGACTTTTTTATCTTCATGAATTATTTCAAATCCCAGTGATTTAAAGAACAGGCTCAGCTTCGGCCAAACTCTTTCTGCGGCAGCATCGAACTCCAGCCAGCGTACTGCACCATCACGCTGCATGCGCACACCCTGAACATCAGCCACCAGACTATCACCGGCTATTCCCCTATTTTGATAAGAGGACAAACTGGTTTGCTCGGCGGCAATAGAGGGGATTTTCAAACTATCATCACCCTTGGGTAAAACCAGATCGGGTGGTACGTCCAGCTCTCGGTTGTTTTCACTCTCGGCATCGTAATCCCCTTTATAGGGATTCGATGAGCAAGCCAGAATACTGAGTGACAAGATCAAAAGACTAAAATTTTTGCCTGAGAACAAACTTACTAACATCGTTGCTACCTGGGGGATTTAGGACCGGATATCTAATCAGGCCGGAAGGACACCGGCCTGTTGCAGGGCCTGATGAATACTATTTCGATATGTTTTGGAAAGTACGGTCAGCGGCAGGCGAATGCCGGTTTCCATCATGCCCATATCGTGCAGCGCCCATTTTACCGGAATCGGGTTCGCTTCACAAAAAAGGCCGTTATGCAGGGGCATCAGGCATTCATTAATAACTACCGCTCGATCCCGCTCGCCAGCCAGTGCTGCCACACACATTTCATGCATTTGAGCCGGTGCGACATTGGCAGTGACTGAAATATCGCCCCGAGCCCCGAGCAAGATCAGCTCCATGGCGGTGGCATCATCGCCGCTGAAAACGGCAAAATTATCGCCACAACGCTGAATCAGATCCCGCCCACGCTCAAGATCACCGGTAGCATCCTTAATACCCACGATATTTTCAATCTCAGCAAGCCGCACAACTGTCTCGTTCAACATGTCTACAGCCGTACGGCCCGGCACATTGTAAAGAATCTGGGGAATTGCCACGGCTGCTGCCACGGCTTTAAAATGCTGGTACAGGCCTTCCTGGGTCGGCTTGTTATAATAAGGAGTCACCAGCAGGCAGGCATCGACCCCGGCCTTTTTAGCACAGCGGGTCAGTTCGATGGCCTCGGTGGTGGAATTGGAGCCAGTCCCGGCAATTACTGGAATCCGACCCGCAGCCAGAGCCACTATCTGCCGGACAACGTCACAATGCTCCGCCGTATCCAGGGTTGCAGACTCGCCGGTGGTGCCCATGGCAATAATGGCATTGGTGCCATTTTCCACATGGAATTCGACCAGTTTCGCCAATGCCGACTGATCGAGACTACCATCCTCATGCATGGGGGTGACCAACGCCACCAGACTACCTTGAAACATGCCGTTCTCCCACAAAAAAGGCACATATTACTTGCCCTGTCGGCTGCTGACAAGGTGCAGACGGTGGAGAAAACGTCCCGACGAGATTCAACTATCGGCAAATTGCCGGTATGCCTGTCACCTCCGGTGGTTTAAGATAAGTTATCATCGGCAACAATATGGATACTGAAATGCCCGTAAAAACTGGTCGGAAAATATCTGATTTCACCCTCCCCGCCACCGGCGACCAGAATCTCAGCCTGTCCGACTTCAAAGGCAAAAATATCGTCCTTTATTTCTACCCAAAAGACCGCACCCCGGCTGTACTCGTGAGGGGCAGGATTTCACCGAACAGCAGAGTAAATTCAAACACCAGAAGACCGTCATTCTCGGTATTTCACGCGACACCGTTCGCAGCCACGAAAATTTCAAGGCCAAACAGAGCTACACATTTGATTTACTCGCCGACACTGATGAAGAAGTCTGCACCCTGTTTGAGGTGATGAAAATGAAAAATATGTATGGTAAACAGGTACGCGGTATCGAACGTAGCACCTTCCTCATTGACAGCACAGGAAAACTTCACAGGGAATGGCGTAAGGTGAAGGTCGACAGACATGCCGAAGAGGTACTAGCGGCGGTTAAAGAATTGAATAAGTCCACAGATTAAAAACATTCCTATCGAAGAGTATTAATAATGATAAATAAACCTCTGCGTCTTCGCGCTTCTGCAATCAACTCCATAGATTAAATTTAAAGAGGAAACCTCAACACAATGAATAAACGTCTGTTTGTGATTGACTCGAATGTACTGATGCACGATCCCACCGCCCTGTTCCGTTTTCAGGAACACGATCTTTTCCTGCCGATGATGGTGCTGGAAGAACTGGACCACAACAAAAAAGGCCATTCTGAAGTAGCCCGCAATGCCCGGCAAACCAGTCGCTTTATCGATGAGCTGATGGGGCACGCCAGCAAGGATGAAATCGAACAGGGCATCAGTCTCGATCTCCACCATTTAAATGAAGATGAACATGATCGTAAAAGTGAGAAGAGTCTAAGTGGATGCCTGTTTTTCCAGACCCTGGCCCATTCCAACACCCTGCCCGATTATCTGCCCGGCAGTCTGCCCGACAATAATATTCTGGGCACCGCGCTTTCTCTGCAAGGCAAATTTAACGGCCACAGCGTTACTCTGGTTACCAAAGACATTAACATGCGCATCAAGGCTTCAATTCTAGGATTGCACTCCGAGGATTACCACAACGACAAAGTGCTGGAAGATGTCGAGCTGCTCTACAAGGGCAGTTACGAACTGGAAAACGACTTCTGGGAAAAGCACGGCAAAGAACTGGATTCCTGGGTGGAAGAAGGCCACACCTATTATCGTCTGCATGGCCCTGAAGTGGAAAACTGGATCCCCAGTCAGTTTATTTATACCGCTGCTGGTGACTTTCAGGCCATCGTCCGTGAAATCAAGGACGACACCGCCATTATCGAAACTACCCGCGACCACATCAGTCCGGAGCATTCCGTCTGGGGCATTCATGCTCGTAACCGAGAACAGGACTTTGCCCTCAACTTACTCATGGATCCGGAGATCGACTTTGTCTCTCTACTCGGCATGGCCGGCACCGGCAAGACGCTGCTAACGCTGGCCGCAGGACTGGAACAAACGCTGGAACAAAAACGTTATACCGAGATCATCATGACCCGGGTGACGGTTCCTGTTGGCGAAGACATCGGCTACCTGCCCGGCACTGAAGAAGAGAAAATGGCACCGTGGATGGGGGCACTTATGGACAATCTTGAATTTCTCACCGAGACCGATCAAGGTGGCGACTGGGGCAAGGCGGCCACCCAGGATCTGCTCAGCAAGCGCATCAAGATCCGTTCAGTTAATTTCATGCGTGGGCGCACCTTCCTCAACCGTTTTATTATTATTGATGAAGCGCAAAATCTGACTTCAAAACAACTGAAAACCTTAATCACCCGCGCCGGCCCCGGCACCAAGGTTGTTTGTCTCGGCAACATTGCCCAGATCGATACACCCTATTTATCGGAAACCACTTCTGGTCTGACCTATGTCGTCGATCGCTTTAAAGGCTGGAACCACGGTGGCCATATCACCCTGGTTCGTGGCGAACGTTCACGGCTGGCGGATTATTCTTCTGAAGTACTTTAGGGAAGCTATGATTAATTCCTCCGTTCGTGGTGAACTAGTCGAACCACGAACGGTAAATTATTCTGGTTCCCATGCTCTGCGTGGGAACCAGGTAAAATCTACCGCGGTGTTTGATAACACGGGTACGACTAAAGTCGAACCTACAATAATTTGTCTGAATTAAATACACTGCGAATCTGCATTAGCCGTTTTTGATTTGCTCCCAGATCAGAATACCCCACCCGTGAGGCAGAACGAATATGAATGCGCTGCTGAGACGCATCTAAGCGTAGTTCAACATCATCGATGTAACGCATAAGCGGGCTTTCATATTGAGCGTGTAAATAGCCGCGCTGCTCGGAAATAATTTTTCCGCCGGTCGTAACAATAATCTGCTTCACACGATCCCAGGCAACATCGGCTTGTGTGATATAACTCAGGGGAGCAATCTCTGAACTAGCCTGTTCACTACAAACGCAATTCGGCATTGCCGGACAGACACGCAATTGACCATTAAGCAAACCCAGCTCCGGTTGCTTACGCGAGCTGATCGACAGGGCAATAAAATATATACCAATAATTATGATAATGCCGATAAAAATATAAAGTATGATTTTCATAATAAGTAAAATAAATTATATGTAGGTTGGCACTGAGCAAGGCGAAGCCCAACAGTATATAAAATATATCTTACCCAGCGTGGGCACAAAAAAAACGTGCCTACCCTACGTAGCTTTCATGTTGGGCTTCGCCATAAAGAACATGGCTCAGCGCCAACCTACATTGATAACAAATGCACAGTTTCATTATAGCCATGTAGGGTGGGCACGTTCTTTGTGCCCACGCGCTACCAACTACATCTGCCTATTATTTAGGCTTATCTTCCAACTGCTCGGCGATGCTATTGCTGATCTCTACGTACTGTTCTAAGATTTCACGTTCCTGAACTTTATCGGCCACAATAATAAAACGCCGGATCTCTTCGGTTGCCTCTTCATGCCGTCCCTGGCTCCACAGGCAATTAAACAACGCAATCGAGAGCATCCCCGAACCCGGTTCAGCCAGAACTAAACGCTGGTAGACCATCTCTGCTTCAGAATATTTTTTCTCATAAAAATACGCGCCACCCAACATCAACAAGGCCGTCGTATTATCGGCATCATCCTTTAACAACTCCAGCAAAAGAATTCGCGCCGCCTCACCTTTCCCTGCTTCAAGAAAAGTTTTTGCATTTTTCAGGGTTTCTTCAATTTTACTCATTAAGCTAAACCATCAATCACAGCATTAAATGTTGAACTGGCACGCATTACCTCGGCAACCCGTACATTGTCCGGATGATAATAACCGCCCAAATCAACTGGCTTGCCCTGCACACCATTTAACTCATCTACTATCTTCGTTTCATCACGTGTTAATTGCTCAGCCACCGGTGTGAATATTGCTTTTAACTCCGTCTCATCACCCTGTGCAGCCAGTGCCTGCGCCCAATACAGCGCCAGATAAAAATGACTGCCCCGAGTATCTAACTCACCCACTTTACGAGAAGGTGATTTATTATTATTTAAAAACTGGCTATTGGCCGCATTTAAAGCGGCGGCTAATACTTTTATTTTTGTACTTTCTGTTTTTTGTGCCAAATCTTCCAGAGACACTGCCAAGGCTAAAAACTCACCCAGTGAATCCCAGCGTAAATGATTTTCCTGTAATAACTGTTCAACATGTTTCGGTGCTGATCCCCCCGCACCGGTTTCAAACAGTCCACCGCCGGCAAGCAATGGCACGATGGATAACATCTTGGCACTGGTGCCTAATTCCAGAATGGGAAATAAATCGGTTAAGTAATCACGCAAAACATTACCACTCACCGAGATGGTATCCTTGCCTTCTTTCACTCGCGCCAGGGTATAAAGTGTCGCGTTAAACGGTGACATGACTTTAATATCAAGACCATTCGTATCATGATCTTTCAAATAAGTTTCGACCTTATCCATTAAAATAGCATCATGAGCACGATGTTCATCTAACCAGAAGATAGCCGGCTGTCCGGTTAAACGGGCACGCTTAACCGCGAGTTTAACCCAGTCCTGTATCGGCAGATCTTTGGTCTGGCAGGCGCGCCATATATCCCCTTGTTCGACCTTATGTTCCAACAAGGTCGCACCCGAGGCATCGATTACCCGCACACATCCTTTAGCGGGGATTTCAAAGGTCTTATCATGCGAACCATACTCTTCCGCTTTTTGAGCCATCAGGCCAACGTTACTAACCGTGCCCATGGTGGTGACATCAAAAGCACCGTGTTCCTTACAAAAATCAATCGTAGCCTGATAGATACCCGCATAATTTCGGTCCGGGATCATGGCATGAGTATCATGAAGCTTACCGTCTACTCCCCACATCTGACCAGAGGCACGAATCGCCGCTGGCATAGAGGCATCAATAATGACATCACTAGGAACATGTAGATTAGTAATACCTTTATCTGAATTCACCATCGCCAGTTCGGGGCGAGCCTGATACACCGCCTGAATATCCGCTGCAATGGCTTCGCGCTCAGCCTCGGGGAGATGGCTAATCTTGCTATACACATCCCCTAAACCATTGCGAGTATCAACACCCAAGCTTTCAAAAGTAGCCGCATGTTTTTCAAACACCTCTTTGTAATAGACACTCACCGCATGACCGAAGATGATGGGATCAGAAACTTTCATCATCGTGGCTTTCATATGTAATGACAGCAACACCCCCTGTTCTTTTGCATCCTCCATGGCGGCTTCAAAAAATTCACGCAGTGCTGTAACGCTCATCACCGAGGCATCAATTACTTCACCCGCCAGCACCGGGGTTTTTTCTTTCAATACACGGGTTTTTCCATCATCCGCTAGCAATTCAATTTTTATCTCACCAGCGTTCTCAATCACCACCGATTTTTCGCTGCCATAAAAATCACCCTCAGGCATCGACACCACCTGTGATTTAGAATCACTCGACCACGCCCCCATAGAATGTGGGTGCTTCTTCGCATATTCTTTCACCGGAGCCGCCACCCGGCGATCTGAGTTACCTTCTCTCAAAACGGGATTCACCGCACTGCCCAGCACTTTGGCATACCGTGTCTTAATGCTTGCCTCTTCATCCGTGGCCGCATCATCAGGAAAATCAGGGATACCGTAACCCATAGACTGCAATTCCTTGATGGCCGCCTTCAGTTGTGGAACCGAGGCACTAATATTCGGCAGTTTAATAATATTGGCATCAGGCGACTTTGCCAGCTCACCCAATTCCGCCAGCGCATCGGCCTGCTGTTGTTCAGCCGTCAAATTCTCGGGGAAATTCGCCAGAATACGGGCCGCCAGCGAGATATCACGCGTTTCAATCTCAATCTCCGCCGCCTGGGTAAAGGCCTTAACAATGGGTAAAAAAGACTGGGTAGCCAGGGCGGGGGCTTCATCGGTTTGGGTATAGAAGATTTTAGAACGGGTCATTATCAATATCTCAAATAAGGGCAAAGTGAGGCTCACTCACACGAACTACCTATTATATTTCAAATTAGGGATGGGTTCACGTCCCCACAGTTTGCTGCGGGAATTCATCTGACAGGTTGGGTAGAATAAAAGCCCACGTTCCCACGCAGGAACGTGGGAACCAGCAAAAACTACCTATTCTGATATTCTGTTGGGCTTCATTTTATTCTGCCCAATCTACCCTTTTATCTCGGCAAATAGCGGGAAATGAAATCCGCAGAAATTAGCGTATTATTGCTGAAGCAGTGGCGCAGCAGGTGAAGTAGGAATAGCATCCTCACGCGGCAATAACGGATTACAGTTTTTAATCGTCACTTTCCCCTGCAACATATTGCCTCGGGAATATTCATTAAAGTGACAGGTATTAGTGGCCGGCTCGTAATTTTCTATCCACAAATTATCATCTTTCCAGGTCGCCGCCAGATGTACCTGCCCATCAGGCACCGTAATCGACATGACCCCGCCATAATGTTTTACAAACACCTGTTGAAAGTGGAAAAAATAGGTTCCCCAACCGATGACAAAAATGATAAGTGATCCAATCAACCCCTTTTTCCATTGATCGGCACGACCTAAGAAAAACAGAACGGTCATGGCTAAAATTATCACCATAGCCCAATAGAAATAAGTAATCATTTTTCACTCTCCTTGATAGTTGTACATAAGATTGGCGGCAGAACGAATTAACGATGGCCGATCCGAATTCGTCATTCCGGCATGGTTTTAGCCGGAATCCAGTGGACAACAGAAATAGAATTCGGTTAAACCATGCAAAAATACAAATAGCCTTGAAGCCCTGGTATCGGAGTCAACATGCTACATAGATTTCAGGTTTACGTGTATTAAATGTTAACTCCGACACCCAGGTTCTTCATTAACATCAATGCAGACCACAACATTTCTTATATTTCTTACCACTGCCACAGGGACAAAGCTCATTTCGACCCACTTTCGGATTCGGACGAACGATGGTTTTAGAATCTGCCCCACCACCAGTTCGATAGGCAAGGAAGTGTCGATAAAGAACGGCTACCGTAGATGGTAACTGCTCAATCCAGTAGTCCCGTTTATTTACCAGTTCATCATCGAGTTCCGCATTACCGGGTTCCGCAGCAAACATAACCATCGGCAGCAGCACCTCTTCGACGTCCTGCCAGGCATCGGCATCAAGGTTTACCCCGGTCATGAAGCCAATACACCAGTGATCCGCAATCGTGATCGGCTGCCCATCTTCATCCAGATCCACCAGCAACATAGGTTCAAATTCATCCACCGCATCCTGCAAATGAGCCGCCAATGAATTCATATGCTGTAACAACAACCCCATGATCCGCCCAGCCTGTTCCTCACTGGAAAATTCCGGCTCTTGCTCACCGCCCCACACCAGCGGAATCCACACCGAGGGAGGAGGAAATTCTGGGCCTATCAGAACCGCCGTCAACAAACCATCAATTTCAGACAGCGACATAGGCATATCCAGACCCGAGTCCTGTTGTAAAAACCGCTCTAACTCGTCGAATTCTTCATCGCTTAACTCGTCATTGCTGGTGGGTAACATCGGTTAAATTACCTTGTTCTATACGGGAAGTTGATGACGGAGAGTAATAATAACGAGTATTAATTGTTAATGCATTTTTATGTACTGGTGACAGCATATTTATTACGCAATCCAGCTATAAGAAAATAGCAATGCTGTCACCAGAAGCCCCCTCAACCGTTTGCTACCGCCTTCTGGATAAGGGGAATCAACGGCTCAGGAAGCGTGATGCCACCCGAAAGCGCGAATTGCTGCGCCCGCTCAGTCATTTTCTTCCAGGTTTTGCGGATAATATCCAGCCATTTTTCCTCGTCATACTCGGGGTGCTTATTAGCAAAGTCCAGCATGTAGTGCTCAATGAATACCAGTGCGCTAATATCTTCCAGCAATTGTGTATCAGGATTACTCTTTATCCCTATCTTTGCCACGGCAAGCTTTACTCTGTCGATGACATCGGCACCATACCCCGCCTGTACCAGCAAATCAGCTGCCGTTTGCGCATGAAATTTATACAGATCTTTACGCCATTTTAAATAGCCAATGCGATCCATAGGATAGGCATCACGCGGCGATTTCCAACGCTGAATATGCTGGGCATGAATCGCCAGCTTCATAGCATCGTCCGCATCCGGCGTATTGCGCTGTAACATGTCAGACATACGCTTCGAGTAAAGGAGTTCTTTCGGCCAGTTCTTGCCGTCTACCGTCACCTGATTGGGATCTTCATCGTTTGCAGCATCGATAAGCGCTATCGCCTTATCCAGATTTGATTGTTGTTGAGACATATTATTTACCCTGTTATTTATACAAATTTGTTTCATGGCGGCCAACACTTGTAGAGCATAGCGTATTGCACCGTATGTGATTTGCCACAATACACGCTACTCAGGCAAATTTGTACCGTTTCATCTATGATAAGAAGTATGGCTTCCATCGACCGCTGGCTCAACCCACCACACCACTACTTCAAGGTGCGCGGTAATGACCTGGTTAGTCCCACTTTCCAGCAATACCAACTTCAAGCTTCTTCTGACTGCATATTGGACATTTCAGGATAATAAAATCAGTATCTATTACTTTTAGATTATCACTTCGACAAGAACTGCATTTCCGGGATTTGACTATCGTTTTCCTGGAAAAAACATGGTTACAATCTTCACAATAAAGCAGATCAAAAGATACACCCGTCATACCGCAGCCACTCAGTAAATCAAAAAGGCTATAACTGCATTCGCAGTTAGCTTGATACATTTTGCCCATGAGTATGTAGTCCTGTACTATAGATAAATTTAGGGTCAAAGTAAAAATAAGTTGGCTATGATAAGAACCAGATGGCAATTAGCGTATAGGTTTCACTCTGATGCCAAATTTACGATAAAGCTATTCCATAACAACATATTTTTTCATGCTGGACTCCATTCATTACAGTGGACACTTACGCATTATTAAAATAAGTATTTAATTAGCATCACCCACAGCGATAAATTCATACCCGCACTGAATATTTAAACATTGGTGTTTTTGCAACTCGCTATTTAATTCGTCAAAATCTGTCCTTGCACCACATTTGCCGCAAGTTGTCGGTTGATCACCTAAAATATAATAATCTAAAGATTCGGTATTAAAACTGTTTTCACTAACCATAATTAGTCCTCTGCAAGATCGATCAATCGCGTCTCAAGATATAATTCACCTATTGCCTCTTTTGGCACGCGCCATAAAAAACCATGATCTTTTACACGCCCCTGTTTTTCAGATAAGGTAAAATCCAGATACACATTACCATCCTTGGCCATTTTCATAAATCGAAGTAATGAAGGTGTTTTACAATAAAGTAATTGGTCAAATCGACAACCCGCATTTCCATTTTTCAACCATTTTTTAGAAACCGATATATAAGCCGTTTCATTGTGTTTAGAAAGTAGCGCATCTTCTAAAACACTATCATCATATTCCAGTATCTCAAGCTGTTTTTTATTGACCACCAGCCGGTCTGGTTTATTAGCCAGATAGAAGCCTAGAGAATCCGGCGTATTATTAAAGGAAGTATACAACGCCCTCCGCTTTCTGGCCTTATCCGCATAACCAAACTTTTCAACCAGCTCATTTTTGTCTTTACAAGCCAGATATTGAGAAGGCACCCTTGAAAATAAAGTCTGTAGCCCTTTACCATATTTAGTTTTAAGCTCTATCCCCATAAAGTCAGGATCTTTTGAACTGTTTTGAGGGATACTTAAATAACGTTCTAATGTAAGACCATAACGCCCCGAGCCTGATCTGTGTACAGGTAAAAAATTACGATTCCTTAGCCTTTTCAGTTTATCGGTTAATATCTCTATAGGAGTATGTGATTGTTGATCTGCATGCTTCAAATAATCCAGCACAACTGTTTTTAACGCGGCCTGATAATTTCCCATAGGACGCAAGCCATCGGCATAAGGTAGCTTCTCTTCATAGAGAACGGCACTAATATTTTGAAATTTAAACTCAAAGGATTTAGGACTTCGTGCAGGATGAATCGATGAAAGCTTACGATAAATAGCAGATTTATTAGTCGGCTCGTGTTTTTGTTGGGCATTGAGTAACTCAAAATAGGCCGCTACGGCATCATGTATTTCAACTTCGTTCCAATAACTATTTTTACCCATTAGAATATATGTAATGATTTTTGATTGTTAATCATAGTCTGTCCCAGACTGTTCCTATTGTTGTGTTCTGACACCGGTTTTTTAATTTTCATTTTTAACGCCGATCTTCTTACAATACATTTCTATCGGACAAGTATTACAATTCGGATTTTGTGGCTTGCATATTTTCCTACCCAGTGAAACCATGTTCACATGCAATGAATATCGCAATTTGGGTGGGATTTTATTTTGCAATCTATCCATGTCTTTTTTTCAGCAGCTTTTTTCTTTGTTAGTTGGCCTAATCCAGCCTAGCCTTCTTGTGATACGCCATATATGCGTGTCGACTGGAAAAACTTCACGCTCAAGTGAATACATCATTACACATCTTGCAACCTTTGTTCCCACCCTAGGTAATGAAGTCAGGAATGTTTCGACCTCATCATTATTCATTGATTTTAAGGGGGTAAGTGTAACCTTACCGAATTTCTCATTTATCGCCTGTAGAATTGATTTGATTGCTTTCGCCCGTTGCTTTGACAAGCCAGCCTGATAAATCACCCTAGCTAATTTAGTTTCAGTAGACTTTAATACCTGAGTTATCCCCACGAATATTTTAGGTAACCCAATGAAATTAAAGAAATAGATAGACTTTCATGGCGAGGTTTGATCCAATTGGTTCACCATAAACTAATTGGGGACTCGCCATGAAAGCCATTAAATTATTACACAAAAAATTATCAGCCGCATGTCCTGATATGCATGATATGAGATTAAAAGCGTTACTCGCGGGCGTGACATCAGCATCGACCGAGCATCAGGTAACGGTCACAGGGTTAGGGAGGAATTTAAAGTCATGTTCAAAGACACACACCAAGCATGATATAAAACGAATGGACAGACTGATTGGCAATGCGTATTTGCATGCTGAACGTAAGGCCATTTATCAGTATTTATCAAAGCAATTAATCGGACAGCAAAAACATCCTGTCCTTATAGCCGATTGGTCACCCCTGCCGGGTAATGAGATATTCCAATTACTCAGAATGTCAATACCTATGGGAGGCCGTTCATTAACCCTTTTTGAGGCTTGTTTTAAGGAAAAAAAACTCAACAATACGCAGGTACATGATCTTTTTCTGGATGAATTAGAAGGCATACTTCCTGAAGGATGCCAGCCCATTATTTTATCGGATGCCATTTTTAAAACGCTCTGGTTTAAAACCATTGAAGCAAAGGGCTGGTATTGGGTTGGCCGGGTACGGGGTAATGTTCAGTTATCACTAGATGGAGAAACCTTTAAAGGCTGTACCCATATAATGAAACAGGCCACAAAAAAGCCGACAGGATTGGGAACGGTGCTGTACAGTAAAAGCACTCGGTTTCCCTGTCAGGGTGTCTTGTATCATGGAACTGAAAAAGGAAAACACAAAAAAAAAGCGTGGCGGTATTTCTCAAGATACTAAGAGTCTTTATTATTCTGCAAAAGCAAAGCAGCTCTGGCTATTAGTGTCTCATGTGCCTAACGCGGTTAATACGCCCAGAAAAATCGTTAAGCTGTATCGGTATCGCATGCAAATTGAGGAAGGATTTCGGGATACCAAGAATCAACACTATGGCCTTGGGTTGGCGCAAGCCAAATCAAAATCGACACAGCGGTACGATAACTTACTGTTAGTGGCAGCCCTTGCGTTGTTTTTATTATGGTGCATAGGGAAAGTAGCGGTAGATAAAAAATACCATTACCATTTACAAGCAAACACAACCCGGCATAAAACGGTGCTTTCAAATATTTATCTTGCGATGCAAATTGTTAATGATAAACGTTACAAGATCAGGAATAAGGATCTTCGAATGATCCTCGATCAGGTATCACAATTTACCAATAATGTCGGTGATATTGCTTAAAATTCGTGGGGATCCCTCAGCTTTAATACATCACTATAACTTGGAAAGGCCTTTTTAAATTTTGAGTATGTATTTGTATATGAATTTACGGTAGTTTGGACACTGAGCATGATAAAACCAATCCATTTAAAGGATTTTTTTTATTATTATGATAGAAATCACTGTACCTATCACTCAACAACTCACTTATTGCATTAACATTTCCAACATATTTATTATGTTCTGTAGAAGGCATCAGAATTTATCAGGTTAATTAATCACTGCCCTTACTATAAGACATAACTAAAACAATATCCTTATAGAAGAGCTTAAACATGTGGTGACCTCAAATCACCAACGTCCCTCATTTATTCTTCAATCAAAACCCTTCAAACCGTGCTATTACTCGGTCGTAATCATTTATATTTTACCCAGACAAAATCATGGGTTAACTATATTATATAGATCCAACCCAATGAGTTTTCTTAATTTATTCTTGTGATTATGTATATGATCTCTTGTCTCATGGAACCAATCACCATTGAATTCAACATCTGGAAAGGAACTAGTAAGAACTATCTTGCCTGTCTCTGCGTCATATTCCGGGTGTGCATGAGCCAATATATTTCGCCGCCCCATAATTTTTTCTTGAAACTGATTTGAACTTAAGGCTATCTCATTAAATTTATTTACTAAAGATGGTTCCATACCTTTCGCATCTCTAATCAACCTGCTAATAAATTTATTTTTCGCCGCCAATGAGTAATTCTCCCCCCCTTTATTTATTATAGAAGCTCTAAAATACTCTCCTTCATTTTTAAAACACTGAACTATTAAATCTTCCATCAAATTCTCAAGATCAATAAATTCAGAAAGCAGTAATCCCCGCATAAAAGCAGGATGCCGATATTTCCTATGAGCCTGATCTGCAACAACTCCTAAAGTGTCAAAAATATTATCTCTATGGGTTACGTGCAGAAAATGCTTGTCCTCTTCCAAAACTTTCAGATTATCTGAATCATTAGAATAAAAAACAATATGAGCAAAACATCTATTTTCTCTAAGTTCTCTTATAAACTGATCACCACTCATATTGTCCGGAAGATTACAATCAACAATAATCAGATCTACATAGTTGTTGTCTATAGGGGATCTAGCCAGATCTATTCTTTGATATACTTCAACTTCTGGTGCAAAATCGTGTTCTTCAAATATTTCGATAAGCTCATCTTTAACTGAACGCACCCATGTTTGTGAATCATCAATCCATATAATTCTATATTTCATAGTTGCTACCTTGTGAATTTAAGTACAAATTCTGTCCGTTTAGAAGCATCAATTGATAATTCTATATCACCATTCATACTTTTCAAAATGTTTCTCGCATGATGAAGCCCTAGACCAGATCCATTAGTAGTTGTAAAACCCATATCAAATATTTTATCTCTAATAGATTCCTTGATACCCTTCCCATCATCCGCCACTTTTATAACCAAATATTCCCCATCAAGCATCGCACTAAACAATACTTTTCTAGCTTTTGCTTTAACAGAGTTATTTATGAGGCTATCTAGCACCATTGAAATTTCAAGCGGTCTAAATTCAACTTCAAATTCTTTGTCAATAGAATTCACCCAATTAAACTTCATATCAGTGTAAATATCCCCATCTATCTTTATCAACCCTGAACAGATATTTAACACATACTCCTCAATATACGCACAAAGATCTTTTGAAATAAGCTCAGCCTCTAAATTAAAGTTTGCTTTAGTCGCAAACCTAGTTGTTGCTGATATTTGCCTGGCTACAAATGAAATTTCATCTAGTACTGACAAAAATGTTTCCGCCGTTATTGGTTTACCTGAACGTATTTTTTTGCTTACATTACGAACGTAATTCTCAATAGTTCCTGCAGCTATGCCTATATGGTGATGAAGAGCAACAACATTTTCCAAATCGGAAGAAACAATCGAACGTAAAAAAATCGATTGTTTAGTTATTAGTTCACTCTCTTCTCTTTGGCGTTGTACTTCATTTTCGGCCTCTTTAACTCGTTCAGCATCTTCTCTAGCCTGCTTTTCTGCTCTTTTTCTTCTAGCTTTTTCCTGTCTTGCCTCACCCTCAGCATCTTTTGATGCTTTAGCAAAATCATTAAGCCTACCCTCGATCTTGTTGATTTCATTTTCTAGTTCTGGGTTGTTCGAATCTAAAACAATCCTTGATAGATTTTTCATTAAAGATCGTAAACTTTTTTCTGAGGAATCACTTACGACATCAAAGATTTCAGGATTAAACTCTATATCATGAATCTCTCCACTTTTTGTTAACGCCTCAATAAATTCAAGGGCCTTTTCTTTAGGGAAATTAGCAGACAAATCTGTTATATTGATATCATCAATATTTCCATACTTAACCACACCAATAGCGTAACGCTCCAATCGTTTCAAAACATAACCGGTAAAGAATTCTTTAAGCGAATAAAAAGCTTCGTTTCTCTCTAAGCCACCATCACGACTTGACGCCTCTTGGAATTGAATATTTTCACCATTAATCTCTATTCGTCCAAATAAATCACGTGTACCAAAAAATCTACTTGTTCCTTGCTGTTTTCTACCATCCAAACCAAATACATCGCCACGCCCAATTTCACCAATTGGATGAATACGAAATCCATTTTTGTAAACAAAAACAGAACCGAAATTTACCGGCCTAACCCCCATATATTTTGTAAACATTGCTTTGGATACTTGATTCATTGAAAACAAAAGAATCCTAATATTTGAAAGTGCTCCTTCTTTATTTAAATATGGGTTCTCTTCAACCATTCGATAAACAAATCTACCTCGATCATAAAGTTCAGTTGTTATAGACTCACCATTTTCATCAATGACCACATCTATACGAGTTGTTTTCAATTCTAGCTTTTCAAATAGGAAGTTTTTTATCTTCCCATTTATTACACGAAAATCTTTTCCTGCTGCTTTTTCCTCTTTATCAGTATTCTTGAATTCATCTACACGGAGATATATAGAAAAAGAACTGGTAGCATTTGCTTGGGATGGGTTTACTAATTTCTCTAGGGATTGCCTAAGCGTTACGAATTTTTCTATCCCCCACTTCGACCTTAGATTTGAAATTTCTAATATTGTTCCTGTCTTTAGATCATACGGACAGCTATCAACTAATTCGTAAGCTACAGGAATTTTTTCAAATTTATCATGTATATTTTTCTCAAAATCTTCCCATGCAACAGTCAATTTTGAAGTTTGTTCTTTCGAGTTTCTTCTCGAATATATGATTAAGTTACGACCCAACCTATCACAAGAGAATCGCCCAATACCTTTAGCACCTGCATGAATACGTTTAGACTTAATTTCGTTTCTATAATCCTCTGTTCCTTCCTTCTTTGCCGAATAAGCGACAAACAACCATTTGTCTTCTATATCCTTTAAATCCATCCCCTTCCCGTTATCTTTTATTAGTACAGAACTAATTTCTGAATTCACGTCCCTAAAAATAACGTCTACACGTTTTGAGTTTGCATCAAATGAGTTTTTCACCAATTCAAAAATTGCAACAAAATCATCAGTAATTAAGTCTTTTCCAATGACATTTTTGAGCGCCGAACTGACTTTAAAATATTTTCTACTTTTTCCCATTCCATTCCCTGAACTCATTAATTAAACAGCCCAACACTTCAGCCAAAAGTGGGGGGACAGCATTCCCAACCTGAGTATACCGAGGACATTCTTTGGTTCTCCTAGAACCACCAGTCGTATACTTTCCTTTGAAGACAAAATCATCGGGGAAAGATTGAATACGTGCACTCTCCCTCACGGTTAATATTCTTGGCTCCTTATAGTGCAATAGATCATCTGGCAATGTCGTTAACGTCTTTGATGGACTTTTAGCATCTAATACACTGATTGCCTGTTTTTTTATCCCCAAGACTTCCTTCTCTTTCAGGCTAAGCGATATACCCGGCCTTGCTATCTTTTGGATATCCCGAAATTTTGATACTGTTTCATCTCTATGTCTCGCCAATCGCATGCTGTTTGGCTGCACACCATTCAAACCTTTCCTCATTAATCTTGTATAACGATTTAAAGTGGCTGGCGGTTTATAATCTAATTTTTTAAACCCCTTATCTTCACTACCGGAATGATAGACTAACCGTGCTTTAGCTTTATTAATTTCAAGATCGCCAATAGCCTCACTAACCGTAACAGGTCTATTTGATAATCCTTTTTGTTCTAAGAAAGAATCTTTTATTTTACCCAAGACTTCAAATGGATTTTTAACATTATTTTTTAATACTTGAGAGTGAATACCAATCATTAGAAAACGAGTTCGTCGCTGGGGCACACCATAATTTTCAGTATGAACGTAATCATGGTAAATTTTGTAACCTAAGGCCTCTAATTTTTCTTTCACAATCATTGCATATGGCTGTTTACTAACACGACTATTTTTATCCTTAAAAATAACATTAAAACCACGCACATTTTCTAAAACCAAATACTTGGGTCTTACAAGCTCAACCATCTTTATATATTGTTGTGATAGCTTATTTCTAGGATCAGCTGAGTTCCTTTGACCAGCCATCGAAAAACCCTGACACGGTGGACCACCGGCTATTAAATCAACCTTGCCTCGTAATTTTTTAAGCTTGTCAGGATAACTTTTTAAAAGAGTTTGAATTGTTGTTGATTGTTGAGGCAACCAAGTCGGCCATGAAAAATGACCATATCGGCCATCAATAAGATTATGTTTGAATGTTTCAAATGCCATTGGGTCTTTCTCAACAGCAAACAGCCCATCCCATCCAGCATTACCTAAGCCTAGGGAAAAGCCGCCACACCCCGAGAACAGGTCAATATATACGCCTGTTTTATTCTTCTTATTCATGCAACCCACTTAAGCCATTGATTTATCTTTAAATACAATTAAAGATAGTACAACAATAGAACTAAAACTACCAAAAATTAGGTTCTCAACCTAATGGGAAACAATAGGGAACAGACCAGAATTTTCGTTGTTCAGCTTTGTATGATTTTCGATCAGATAACATACCTTGTTCAATTCAGGTTGGCCCAAACTCCCCTTTTGTCTTGTAAGTCCTGTCTGGACTGATTTTATTTACGGCATTTCCTTTCGAAGACAGAAACCTGGCACGGCCTTGTGCGGCAATTTGATATTTATCAGATAGTTATTATGGGTAAAGATTAACACGGTATTTGGCTGGGAAATAGGAAATTCCCCCCAGTCCCCTTTGATAAAGGAATCCAGACTTCAGGACAAACCCTTCGACAAGGCTCTCCTGAGTGAAGCCGAAGGGCTCAGGGCGAACGGTTATTGAATCCTTCGACGGGCCTGTCCTGAGTTGAGCCGAAGGACTTCCTTCGACAGGCTTCCTTCGACAAGCTCAGGACGAACGGGGTGATTTGGGTATGGGGTCTAGAAACCGGGGTAAAAACACAATTGTTGCTAATATTATGAAATCTGTGTTCTGGCCCCATTATTCCAAATCTACAATTTTCATGGCAAATTTTCTCTAAAGATAGTCAGTATCTCGATCACATCATTTTTTACACGATAGAGAAAAGTGAATTAATTATAAACAACACGACGTATGCCATCACCATACTCGGGCATTGGTGTACCCGATTCTAGGAACTGACAAAGTAAGGTTTCAAAATGGTTCAAATAATCAACGACAAATGCTTGAGACAGGTTCTGCTGGTAGAGGTAGTCGGCTATTTCCTCCATGCGTTGCTTAGCACGAGGAGAGAAGACAATAGTTAGATCACTCATACCTGGCGCGCGCATCCTTCATAACATCGTCAAGCGGTATACCTTTTTCGGCATCTAGTTGTTCAATGGAGACACCAATATCCTGTTTTATTTTCTGCTGTTGAATAAATTCAAAAAATGCTTTAGCTATAGACCCGGTATCTTCGCCATAGGTCTGCTTTATATTCTGCTCAAGCTCGGAGTTGTCAATGTGTATGTTTAACATAAAATTCACCATTAATTTTAGGTAGGTAATTTCGTATTACCTACTAATGTTGATTTTAGCATATAAGTGTTATGCGCCAACCTTTTATGACTGGGAGTCATCCAACAAACCATTTACCTTTTGCACGTTTCCAATTAGTCAAACCCATGTAAATTTTAGTTGCATAGACTGAATCATAAATAATTTCAGCCGCTGTTTTTCCGATAACAGCCCAATATAACTTATTTTGAACCGTCGAAAAAATCCTGGGTGACAGGCGCACTTTTATCATAATCTGCCGAGAGCGCATATATATCAGTAATCTTTTGGTAAGACGGAATCACGGACATCCATAAATCCCACCTTGACTATTAGTTACCTTCGCTCTATTCTTTATTCGCGAATCACGAATAGCGAACAGCAGGTGTTATGTTAAAACCTCAAGATATTGTCATTGTTTTGAAGATCCTGGCCAGGGGGAATGAATCATGGTCACAGGGAGGGCTAGCTGTTGAATTAGGGATGAGTGCTTCCGAGGTTAATGCCGGCATCAAACGAGCGATAGCTTCAAAATTATTGCGCAAGCATGATCAAAAAGTAATCCCGGTAAAAAGTGCCATAGAAGAATTTTTGATTCATGGTTTGAAATATGTTTTTCCGGTTGAACGAGGTGAGCCGACTCGTGGACTACCCACTGCTCATGCTGCACCTGTGTTTAAGGACAAGTTTGTTGAGAGTAAAAATGATTTACCTCCCGTATGGCCAGATGCAGAAGGTGATGCAAAAGGTTATGAAATGAAGCCGCTTTATAAATCAGTGCCTGTTGCTGTGAAGCAGGATAATGTGCTTTATGATTATCTTGCAATCATTGATGTACTAAGAAGTGGTCGGGCAAGAGAAATCAATGTCGCAAAAAATATGTTACACAAAATACTGAAAGAATAATGAATAATAGAGCGTTATTACTTGCCGTCTGTAAAAAAATTTAGGTCTTACTTGATCAACTGGTGTTAGTCGGTGGTTGTGCCACTGAATTGCTTATTACAGATATTGCTGCTCCAGAGCCAAGACCAACAAAAGATGTAGATATGGTAGTCGATGTGGCGAGTTTAGCTGATTACTACAAGATAGAAGAACAGTTACGGGAATTTGGATTTACTCAATCCATGGATGATCAAGGGGTAATTTGCCGTTGGATTAAAAATGCCCAACAAATTATGATTAATGGTATAAACATAAATCATATTACTGCTCCGATTTTTATTGCCACGAAGCTTGATGCATTTCTTTCAAGGGGTAAAGCTGACTACTTACTTAATCATGATCTTGAAGATTTAATATCTGTTGTTGATGGTAGGGAGAAATCATAAACATCCACAAATTCAGTCCATATTCAATTAGATATTCCCTAAACTCCCCTTTTGCCTTGTGAGTCCTGTCTGGACTGATTTTATTTATGGCATTTGTCTTTGAAGACAGAAACCTGGTACGGCTCCATAAGAAATCCCGCTACGGCAATTTGATATTTTTCAGATAGTTATTATGGGTAAAGATTAACACGGTATTTGTGTGTGGGAAATAACAAATCCCCCAGCCCCTTTAAATAAAAGGGGCTGGAAGAGAATAGAACGGTTATTGGATTCCTTCGACAAGCTTCCTTCGACAAGCTTCCTTCGACAAGCTCAGGACGAACGGAGGTTTAATCCTTTGACTGGTTTTCCTTCGACAGGCCTGTCCTGAGCTCAGCCGAAGGGCTCAGGACGAACGGAGACAATTGCGGCATGGGATCAGGATGAACGGCTTTTGTGGATTCCAGCCTTCGCGGGAATGACGGCATCCTTCGCACTTCAGAACCCCTTCGGGTGAATTGAGGACAAACCACGGTTATCAACCTGTTCAAACAAGCCCCGTTCAAATAGCAGAGTACAATCGACTGTGTCTGTTCTGATGTCAGGCGGTGCTATAGTATATA
>UOFY01000028.1_pt1 | contig 152021 bp, 137 predicted proteins | sample 1990141 | NCBI WGS metagenome assembly UOFY01 (sample SAMEA4728526, study PRJEB27164) | hydrothermal vent metagenome | biome: marine basaltic hydrothermal vent biome; feature: marine hydrothermal vent; material: mineral | place: Pacific Ocean | collected 2011-06-14/2011-07-23 | depth 1741 m | reverse complement strand
ACTTGGCTTCAAAGGCGGCTTTTGGCCAGGCGGCCAGCACCTGACGGGGCTGTAGCAGACCGGCACCCACAGCGATGGCCACGGCTGAACCTGCGAGTGTGCCCTGTAGAAATGATCGACGTTGCATTCGTAATCTCCAGAAATATAATTTTATTTAAACGTGAGTAGTCGTTGATGTCCGCAAATAATTAAAGTGAATAAACCCACTCGGTAATGGCATCAATTTCTTTTTCAGACAGAATTTCATGTTTGCCAAAAGGAGGCATCATGGTGGCTGGATTGGTTGCCGTTGAATCCCAGATTTGAGCGCGTAATTTGGCTTTGTCGGGAAAACGGGATTTCATCGCAACCAGGGGTGGGCCGACATTACCGGCAAGATGGGCGCCTTTATATTCATGGCAGGTGAAGCAGTTGCCTTTTTTGCGGTTTTCAGCAATTTTCTTGCCTTTGGCAGCCAGTGCTTCATCAGCAACGGCAACTTGTGGGGCAAGTGCCATTGTGCCCAGCAGCATAGCAAGAGTACTGGCGGCGATTACGAGCTTAGCAGTTTTCTGCATGGTTTCCTCCTCGTGAGAAGTGTTGGTTAGTTTTTGTGTTGTTGTCTATCTAGATTCTTAAGGTGCACAAGAATCTTTTATTTTTTTAGTCATTATTAAATCAGGCTTTTATTCCTGTTATTCATCCTTGATGCGTCTTAGATTTAAAATACCAGCATAGAATACCTGTAATCAGGTTCAGGACACAAGTATGTCCGTAGAACTACACTGCAACGCACCATTTTAGGACGTTAATAATAGTTAGTTTATTCCATGTAACGCTGATTTATTTATAAACGGTTCGCAGTTTCGTTATATTTGTGTTTAATTTAACGGCTAACAAAATTTAAGTAATTAAAAAATTGTTAATAAACCAACTTAGTGATACCAGCGAAAGCAGGGCAATAATAATACTGTAATCGAATATCCCTGAACACATACTGTAAGGTGTGATTTTATTGAGCAGGTTTTGAGTGTCTTTTTTAGTGGCCATATTTATTTCCCCCATATATTTGTAAATGATAAAACACATACAAAAACTGAAATTAGCGGAATAATTGTTTTATCCCGAGAGCACCGGAGGAATATCTGACTTTAATTTTTTTTATGTTGTCAGCGTAGTGCGAAGATGACGCATGTGAGGCATTATTGTCAACCCCCTTACTGTATATAAGTTATGCGTAATATACTGTGCTATGCGGGTGCTTAAGGTGGCAGTTCAAGCCTAACCTGAAATGGATACTGAGTCGGCTGATTTGAATGCGGTAAGCGGAATGCTGGATTAAGGATATAAACAACAATTTTTGCTGCTGTGCTATATTCCTGTTTTTGATGGTTTTGTGCATTTGAAGTGCCTGCTAAGTTTTAGCATTAAATCTCTCTGGGTATTATTCTTCACGGCCTGCAGGTGTTGACTTCAGTTGTACTGGTAAGGCTGAAGTCGCAGCAGATAATAACGAATACCTCATTCGCTTGCAGGTTAGAGGTTTACTTAAAATAATGATGGAATCCTCTTGCTGACAAACCGGAATAAAATCAAAATTTAAACATGGCCCTGTTGACCTTTTTATTGTGTTTACCGATAGCCGGTGTGGTGGTAATCGCGTTATTCCCGGCGGGTCATCCCCGTCTTGTGCGAGTGATTGCCCTGTTCTCCAGTGGTGGAGCCTTGCTCTTTTCTGCGGGACTGATATCCCGTTTTACTTTTTCAGCTGAATTGCAATTTAGCGAACATATTCCCTGGAACTCCGAACTAGGCACGGCTTTCCGGCTGGGGCTTGATGGGTTCTCCTTTCCCATGGTGTTGCTGGCGACCTTGCTGTGCTTTGTTGCTCTACTGGTATCGAAGGCCGAAAAATTCCAGAGTCGTGCTTACTATAGTCTGATGTTGTTGCTTGAGTCTGCCATGCTGGGCGTGTTTATGGCACAGGACTGGTCGCTGTTTTATATCTTCTGGGAACTTACCCTGTTGCCTTTGTTTTTCCTGATTGATCGCTGGGGCGGTGAGCGGCGAAATCAGGCGGCACTCAATTTTGTGCTCTATACCATGGGGGGATCGGTATTTATGCTGATTAGCCTGCTGGTGATATTTGACAGCATGCCGGGCCATTCTTTTTCCATGGGCGATATGACCGCAGCCGCACAGGCTTTGCCGGTGCAGGTGCAAACCTTAATTTTCCTGGGTTTTTTGCTGGGCTTTGGTGTGAAGATGCCGATCTTTCCCCTGCATGGCTGGCTGCCATTGGCGCACGTGGAAGCGCCCAGTCCGGTGAGCATTTTACTGTCGGGGATTTTGCTGAAAATGGGGGCTTATGGATTGATCCGGGCGGCCACCATGTTGCCAGATGCGGTGATGAACTTGCAACCGTTACTGGTGGGGCTGGCCCTGTTCAGCTTGATATATGGAGCCTTGCTGGCCTGGCGGCAGAGCGACATGAAAAAAATGATCGCCTACTCATCAATTAGCCACATGGGCATTGTTCTATTAGGGATTGCGGCACTGAATGTGGCAGGACTGACGGGTGCAATGATGCAAATGATTGCCCACGGGCTGGTTGCCGGGGCGTTATTTCTATTGATCGGCCTTTTATATGAACGCACGCATAGCCGCGATATCAACCACTACAGTTCATTGATTCAGGTGACGCCGCGTTTTGCCTTCTTTACCTCGATGGCTTTACTGGCGGGCATTGGCATACCGGGCAGCGTGGGTTTTGTGGCCGAACTGCATGCCTTAATCGGTGGCTTTGAGCGTTGGGGCTGGTTGATGTTGCTGGTCAGCGTCAGCGTTATGATTAATGCGGCCTGGTCAATACGTACATTGGGACGGCTATTCACCGGGCCGGTGCGTGAAAATATGCGTAAGGTTCAGGATTTACAGACAGTTGAATTGTTTGCCGCCGGGGTGTTGATGAGCGGGATTCTGCTGCTGGGAATTTTCCCTTCTTATGCTTTAGACATGATTTCAGCCTCGGTGCTGGAATTGAGTGGTTTGTTTGGAGCGTTGGTGTAACTGATGAATGAGGGCGCTTCCACTATTGCTACCGATATACGCGCCGAGTTACGCACGGCCATCGAAGGTTTTGATCATGTGTTGCCTGCACAGGCGGCGATTCGTGATTTTGTGCATCACAATACCCTGCATGGATTTGAGTCACAGGATTTTCCTGTCGCACTGGAACAGGCCGAAAAGCTGTTCGGCGCAGGAAGTTATTTGCCGGAAGCGCGCTTTCGTGAATTTTATCGGCAGGGACGCATTAACCAGGATGATTTACGCCAGGCATTACTGGCGGATGCGGATCTGTCTGCGGGAAAAAAAATCTTTAACCTGGGTGAGAAAGCGTTTTGTAGACTGGACATTATGCTGGTGGCGATGTTGCATCCGCTGGATGCGGTGACCGGTTGCCAGTTGTCCTGGCAGATTGATGAAAAGGATGCCCTGCATCGATTCCAGTCTGATGTTTCTGCGCTCGCCCAGGTACAGATATTGGAAGCGGGTGAAAAAACGGAAGCACAGGCCTTGTTATCACTCTGGCAGATCTGTTTGCAGACGCTGGGTTTGGAACACTATTTATATCATCCGGAAAAACTGGTGGATCTCTCGGTAGATGAAGCTGAGCGAATGCTCTCTGAAGTGCTGGATAAGGAAGACAATGCAATTCCCGGTCAGCATGTGATGGATAGCCTGATCGCGCGTCAGGCCGGTGAGCAGATGAAAACCCTGTTTGCCCGGCTGGGAGAGGATCTTACTCTGGCCGGTTTACTCAAGGCGCTTACCGGTGAGGATTTGCTGGAAGAAATGCGGCCGCTATTAAGCCGTTATCTGGGTTCTTTTCTGGATCAGGGGCTGGCCGCCTGGCACCTGCCTGATCGTGAGCAGGGCTTTTATGCCGCATGGCGAGCCAGTGCCGCGCTCGATCTGGCCTGGATTTTTGAAGAGCTGCCGGACTGGGAAGACAGCCTGGATGCACTACCGGATGATTCACTGGATACGGTTATTATCGAGCTGAAGTGGCTGGGTCTGGAAGAGAAAAAATGGGTGGCCTATCTGCAACGGCTGTCACTTGAATTGCCCGGCTGGTCCGGTATGTTTCTCTGGCGGCATCAACGCCCTGGTTATGATGGGCTGGATCAAATACCGGTGGAGATGATGGACTATCTTGCGGTGAGGCTGGTACTGGAACGTCTGTATGCGCAGCGACTCTGTCGACGCAAGTGGATGATCGAAGCCAGCTTTGACATTCTTCGCTGGTATTTTAATCATCACCGGGCCGAGTTTCTGGTGCGCTATATCAGTTGCAATGAGCGCCTGCCTGAATATTTAGTCACCCAGTCACAGACCTTGTTACAGCGTTCTGAATGGCATTCATCGGATGAGGAACGGTGGTTGCATCTGGCCCACATGATCTGGACCTGGCGGCAGAGTCCAGCCGCAGATCGGTCTGTTGGATATAGCGTTTATCGTAGTGCCTGGCCCCTGTTTCGCTTGTCTCAACATCTTGGACTTTGCGCTGCCGAAGTTGCGCAACTGGATCGCAATGCGATAGACGGCATTTTCAAATCCCTGCAGATACTGGATGCACAACAGCGGAGTTTCCTCTGGTTACAGGCTTACGAACATCATTACCGTGAACCGCTCTTCAATGCACTGCGAGTTAATCGTGGCCGGGGACGCTGGCGACAGCGGGACAGTTCGTCGGGGCGCTCACCGGAAGCACAGCTGATTTTCTGCATGGATGATCGGGAAGAAGGTTTCCGTCGTCATCTGGAAGAAAAAAATCCGGCGCTGGAGACATTAGGTGCGGCAGGTTTTTTTGCAGTGCCGATTAACTGGAAAGGGCTGGATGATGAAAACATCTCATTACTCTGTCCGGTTGTGTTGATTCCTTCGCATGAAATACATGAGCGGCCACAGGCTAATTGTGAAGCACAGGCCAGTCGACACAATCGGCGTTATCGCGGGCGGCGCTGGCTGGGGGATTTACTGTTTCAGGAAACCCGTCGTAATTTATTCACCAGTAGTCTGCTAATTGCGCTGGCCGCGCCTGCAGCGCTTGGGATATGGATGGCGAAAATTATTGCCCCTGCGCTTTCGGGGCATTTGTTCTCTTGTTTGCGGGAAAGTTTTGATCTGTTGGTGCCAACCCGGATGACTTTGACCGCCGAGCCCACGGTAACAGCGGGTACGCCGGAACAACCGCAGCAGGGTTTCACCGATGAGGAACAGGTTGCAAGGGTGGCCGGCTTTCTGCGTACTATCGGTTTGAGCCATAATTTTGCGCCACTGGTGGTGGTAGTGGGACACGGTTCCATGAGTCAGAACAACCCGCATCTGGCGGCCTATGACTGTGGTGCTTGCAGTGGTCGCCACGGCGGGCCGAACGCGCGGGCTTTTGCCGCCATGGCCAATCGTCCCGAGGTGCGCGAAGCATTGCTGGCGCAGGGGCTAGTGATACCGGAGAGCACCTGGTTTCTGGGAGCCGAACACGATACCTGTAATGAACGTATTCACTGGTACGATCTGGATGCCCTGCCGGAAATACAGCAGGCGAACCTGGAAAAATTACAGCATGAGTTAGACGTGGCGGGCAAGGCTTCTGCGCACGAACGCTGCCGTCGTCTGGCTTCGGCACCGAAAAAGCCCTCGCTGAAACAGGCACTGAAACATATTATGGGACGGGCTACGGACTTCAGTCAGGCGCGCCCGGAGCTGGGCCATGCGACCAATGCCGCCGCGTTTATCGGCCGCCGTTCCATGAGTCAGGGCGCGTTTTTTGATCGCCGGGTATTTCTGATTTCTTATAATCCGCAGCAGGATCAGGAGGGGACTATCCTCGAAGCGATCCTGCTGGCCGTGGGGCCGGTGGGGGCGGGCATTAATCTGGAATACTACTTTTCAACCGTGGACAATGAGGGGCACGGCAGTGGTTCAAAGGTCACCCATAATATAACCGGCCTGTTCGGAGTGATGGATGGAGCCAGTTCCGATTTACGCACCGGCCTGCCCCGGCAGATGACTGAGATCCATGAAGCCATGCGCTTGCAAATAGTGGTGGAAGCTTCGGTCGAAGTATTGAGCGCCATTTATGCACGTCAGCTGCCTCTGCAAGAATTAATTGGCAATGGCTGGTTGCTGCTGAGTGCGATGGATCCGCTGAGTGGTGAAATCAGCGTGTTTGATCCGGATAAAGGCTTTAGCCTCTGGCAGCCAGCCGCCGAGGAGGCTTTGCCGATGGTGAAGCATTCAGTGGACTGGTATCAAGGACATCATCAGCCTTTATCTCCTGCCTTGATTGAGCAGGAGGCAGTGACATGAGGGGGATAACTCACCCCGGAGATTGCAGATCAATATCCACTCATTATTCCCGTATGGATTTAGCGGGAATCCAGTGGCCCGATGGATATGGATTCCGGCTACAACCCTGCCGGAATGACGGGTACCAGGGGGTGAAACGTAAGGCATGAATATAGACTCGAATATTTATTGGCTCGGCCTGATCCCCCTGCTGCCGGTACTGGCCGCACTCTGGATTGCACTGGGTTATCTCAGTGGCCGCAATTGTGGCGAAGCCGGTGAAGGTCAGACCTCAATTGTGGCAGTGGGCTCGGTGTTACTGTCATTGTTTGGGCTGTTATGGCTGGATGTGCAGACACTGCTCACTGGTGTGGCTCCCGGTTATATAATCGTGGCGAACTGGTTCGGGGTGGCCGAGGTTCAGTTTCAGATTAGTTTTCTGCTCGATGCTTTTGCTCTGGGCATGGCTACGCTGGTGGCGCTGCTAGCGTTACTTGGCTTGCGCTTTTCAGTGAACTATATGCACCGTGAGGCCGGTTATCAGCGCTTTTTTATGATTCTGTGCCTGTTCACGGCGGCCATGTTGCTGATAGTGATGGCAGGTAATGCCGTGCTGGTTTTTGTTGGCTGGGAGCTGGCTGGCCTGTCTTCTTATTTGTTGATTGCCTATTCTTACGAACGCACCACGGCGGCGGCAAATGCCACGCGGGTTTTTATTACCAATCGCATCGGCGATGCCGGTTTTATCATTGCCATTGCTCTGTCTTATTTCTGGTTGGGGAGCAGCGACTGGTCGGTGATCAATACTGCCGGGCAAAGCCTGGAAAGCATGCAATATGCCCTGCTGGGCATTGCCTTTGTGCTTGCCGCATTGGTCAAGTCGGCTCAGGTGCCGTTTACACCCTGGCTGGCTCGTGCACTGGAAGGACCGACCCCTTCCAGTGCCCTGTTTTATGGTGCGCTGATGGTGCATGCCGGAGTTTATTTGCTGATTCGCCTGCAACCTCTGCTGGAACAAATCCCGGAGCTGATGACCATGTTACTGGTTATCGGTTTGCTAACCAGTTTGTACGGTTTTTTTGGCCAGCTGGTACAGGTGGATACCAAGAGCATGTTGATTTTCTCCACCAGTACGCAGGTGGGGTTGATGGTGGCCTTTTGTGGCCTGGGCTGGTTTAAGCTGGCAGCGGGGCTGTTATTTTTGCACGCCATCTGGCGCGGGTTCCAGTTTTTCAATGCGCCGGGGTTGATGCATTTGATGGGAAGAGCCACACGTCCGGCTCCGGCCTTTTTGAAAAAATGCCAACGATTGTATGTCGCCAGTTTGCAACGTTTCTGGCTGGACAGTCTTGCCGATGGCTTGCTGGTCAGACCGACACAGTCGCTGGCGAAAGATGCACAGTATTTTGAGCAGCATGTGGTGAATCGTATGGTCGGGCTGGCAGATTCTGCCGGTTCGGTTTCCTCACTGGCGCAATGGGAAGCCTTTCGCCTCGACGGTGAACGCCGGGTCAGGGGTGATTACGGTGACATTGCGGTGGGTCGTGGCATGCTGGGGCGCAGCATGCAATGGCTGGCGATGTTATTGCACTGGTTTGAAGAGCATCTGGTGTTGTCGGGCGGCGATGAAGGAATCAAACGCCTGATATTACGGCTTGGAAGCCTGTTGATGCGCGTTGATGAACTTCTCAGCCATCCACGCTATTTACTGCTGATGGTGGCGGTGACCTTTGTGGTGATTCTTTCATGATTATGGATGAATTGCACTGGAGTGCTCAGATAGCTTATCCCGTACTCGGCATGTTGCAGCTTGTTCCCCTGCTGGCCGCTGTGCTGGTGCTGTTTTGGAATACGCGCAAAGGCCTGTTCCCCCTGGCAATTCTGCTGGTGCTGCTGGAGTGCCTGCTGGCCTTTGAACTGTACCGGCACTTTGATTCCAGCCGGCCGGTTTTACAGTTTGCCGAGCAGTTGCCATTGTTGCCATCGCTGGTTTATCACGCGGCTGTGGATGGTATCAGCGTGTTGTTTATTCTGCTGACGGCCTTTCTGACCCTGATGCTGGTGCTGTATGCACGCATTCGTCAGTTGCCTTCGGCGGCGCATTTTATGGCGATCATTTTTGCGGTGCAGAGTGCACTGATGGGATCCTTTGTTACCCAGAACCTGCTCTGGTTTGCGCTGTGCTCAACCCTGGCAGTGATGTTGGTGGGCTATTTGTTACGCTGGGCAAATGCGCCGCAGGAATATCTGGCCAGGCAGCGGTACATGCAGTTTATGGGTATCAGCCTGCTACTGTTATTCACCGGCGTCGCTATGCTGGGCTGGAATTACGCAGATCTGAATCAGGGTCGGTGGTCATTTGAGCTGGCGGCACTGCTGACAACACCGATTCCCACATCCCTGCAAACGGTGATTTTCTTTTTATTATTTTATGGACTGGCCATTCGAGTGCCGTTATTTCCCCTGCATGGCTGGCTGCCCTTGATTGCCGAACACGGCACGGTGGCGGTGGCCGGAGTGTTTTTGCTGGGCTTAAAGACTGGCGTATATGGGTTGATACGCTTTGTTTTCCCACTGTTGCCCGATGCTGTATTGCGCTGGCAGGTCTACGTGGTGGCCTTTGCCGTAGTGGGTATTTTTTATGCCGCATTGCTGGCCTTGATGCAGAATAATCTGCGTCGTTTGCTGGCCTTTGCGGTGGTCAGTCACACCAGTGTGCTGGTGATAGGCCTGTTTACTTTGACCCATGATGCTTTCATGGGGGCGGTGATGCTTTCGGTTAACTTTGGTCTGGCCACCGCCTGTCTGCTGTTTGTGAGCGGCATGGTCTTCCGTCGTACCCGCACCCTGAGACTGGATCAACTCGGTGGCCTGTTCGATCGCCTGCCCCTGATTGGCGCGGCTTTTCTGATTGCGGGTCTATCTATTATCGGCATGCCCGGAACGCCGGGCTTCGATGCGGTGCATCTGGTGCTGGAGGCCGAGATCATTGAGTTCGGTGCGCTGGTGACCATTGCTGCCGCACTGGGTAACGTGGCTGCCGCAGCTTTTTTACTCTGGGCTTTTCAGCGTGCCTTTCTGGCTCCGGCGAATGAAGCCTTTGTCCAACGTGAGATCGAAAAGGCCACCGGTATGGAGCGTTTGCTGGTAGGGGGGATGCTGCTGGTCTTGCTGGTGGCCGGCTTCCATTCTCAACCCTGGCTGTCGTTGATTGATCTCTCCCTTGAACCGCTGGGAGTGCTTTATGGACACGAATAAAACAGGGGTTGCGGGAGCATGATGGACACTGATTTGCCATTGTTAAGCTTGCTGATTTTCGGTCCGTTTTTAGGTACCACGCTGATCTGGCTGGTGCGTGATGAGAGCCAGGTGCGAGTGATTGCGCTGGCAACCGTGCTGCTGGATTTATTGCTGGCACTGCGGGTGTTGTGGCAGTTTGATGCATCACGTTCGGGTTTCCAACTGCTCGAACGAGCTGAATGGATATCCTCTCTGCCGATTCAATATACGGTGGGAATCGATGGCATTTCGGTATTGTTCCTGCCCTTAACCGTGCTTCTGTTTGCCGGGGTTATTCTGGGGAGCTGGCGCAATATCCGCAGCATGCCGCGCCTCTACTATTCCATGTTGTTGCTATTGATGTGCGCGACACTGGGGATTTTCAGCTCTCTCAATACCCTTCTTTTTTTCCTCTTCTGGGAACTGACCCTGGTGCCGATTTATTTTTTGATCAGCCTCTGGGGCATCGGCCCCAATCGTCGCTATGCGGCCGTAAAATACATCTTGATCATGCTCGCTGGTGGCGTGCCGCTGTTGTTCGGTATTTTGTTGCTGGCCTTTAATCAGGCGGCGGTGAGCGGGGTGGCGGTGCCAGCGGGACTGGTTTTTGATTATATCCATTTGTTAAATAATCCCCTGCCGGCAGACATGCAAACCACAATTTTCCTGCTTCTATTGCTGGGCTTTGCGGTCAAAATACCGGTTTTCCCCCTGCATACCTGGTTGCCGACGCTGGCGATGGAAGGGCCGGTGGCCATTGCAGCCCTGATGACAGGGTTGAAGCTGGGCGTGTATGGTTTGATTCGTTTTGTTATTCCGCTGGCACCGGAGGCCGCCTACCATTTTTCATGGCTGCTGCTGGGGCTGGGGGTGGTCGGTGTTCTTTACGGTGCGCTGCTGGCGATGAGCCAGACCAATCTGCGCTGCATGCTGGCTTACTTTAGTATCAGCCATGTGGGACTGGTGGTGCTGGGGGTGGCTTCATTTACCCCGCAGGGATTACAGGGAGCCCTGTTTCAGATATTGAATTTTAGCTTCATTGCCGGTGGGCTGTTTATTTTTACCGGCTGGCTGCATCGGCGAGCGGGTTCAACCGATGTGCTGAGTCTGGGCGGCGCGGCGCGCAGCCTGCCCATACTGGCTTCTTTTTATATGCTGTTTGGATTGGCGGCACTGGGCATGCCCGGTACCAGTGGTTTTCCCGCTGAGTTGATGCTGATTTTGGGTGTTTTGAAGTCCCACCCCGGTGTAGGGGTGGCGGCTCTGGTTGGAATGATTCTGGGAGCGGCCTGTTTTCTTGGTATTTATCGCCGTGCTTTTATGGGGCCGCTAAAGCAGAAGGTGCTTGCCGGCGCTCAGGATTTACAGGGAAGAGAATTGCTGCTTGCCGGAGCCCTTGCATTGCTGGTGCTAGGGTTGGGGGTTTATCCCGAGGCTATTTTTCAGGTGATCCGGCAGGCATCAGAGAACTGGATTGGTATTGTAGGGCGGGTTTAAACCCGCCTGCCGGGAAGCGCCCTACGGCCACCCGACTCCCAACAGATTTTGGCTATGGATACCTGCATTCCTGGCCCACATCCCTGTTGGGCTTCATGTTATTCAGCCCAACCTTGTATGCTTTTAACTTTAGAGCCTCAGCAGAAAACTAATCGCTAAAAATTTCATCCAATAAGGCCAGCTCTTCATGCATCTGCTGGATACGGCCTTCAATTCTGGCATTGTCGTAAAAACTGAGTCCTTTGGTCCTAAGTGCTCCTTTCAGCTGGCTCAGAGCCTGATGGGGCTGGCCATTGAGATAGTAGTATTCGCCCCGTGCCGCCATTGAGTCGGCTTTGTGCCCGAGTTTATTTTCCGCCTCTGCCAGCAATTTATAAAGCATGGGCTCGCTGCGATCGGTGCGTAAATACTCACGTAAAATTTTACGCGCACGTGGGTAATTTTTTGCTTTTAAAAGAGCCTCGGCATAATTCTGCGTGATGGGCAGGTTACCGGGATACAGCGCCAGCGCGTTTTCGAATAGCTGTTCTGCTTTTTCAAAATTACCCGCACGGGTTTCCAGATTAGCCTGGGTTAGCAGGTAGGCAATGCGATGAGGATCCTGTTTTAACAATTTATTGATGACTTTACGGGCGCGGGCAAACTGTTTGTTTTCAATCAGACTGAGGGTGTAACCATAATTTTCGGCATCTCTATCCAGATAGTTTTTGGCCGCTAGATTATTCTTAAAATAGCCCAGTGTTTTCACTTTATCCTTACTGGCCAATACTCGCAGGCGACTGCGAATGAGCAGGTAATTTTTTTGCTCGGTTTGTGGCTGGCGGGGCAGGGTGCGGGCACGGTTGCGGGCATCGGCTACCCGGTTTTTGCTGACCGGATGGGTGCGCAGAAATTCGGGAGCCGATTCACCATAGAGTCTGGAATTTTTATCCAGCTTTTCAAAAAAACTGGCCATGCTAAAAGGATTGTAGTTGGAATCTGAGAGCAGGGCGATGCCGATATAATCTGCCTCTTTTTCATTTGCTCGGGTGAAATCAAGCTTACTCTGAATCGAGGTGGCAGCCATGGTGGCGAGGGCGGCTTCCCCAATTTCATAATTTTTCCCGCCCAGAATAATGGCGGCGATCAAGGCGGCCATGGCCGGGATATTGCTGCCGCTACCCTGCTCATAGGCACGGGCATGATGGCGCTGAGTGACGTGGGCGATTTCATGGGCGATGACGGAGGCCAGCTCGCTCTCTGATTCGCTGGCTAGCAGTAAGCCGTAATTAATGCCGATAAAGCCGCCGGGCAGGGCAAAGGCGTTAATCTGTCCATCATTGACCATGAAAAAGTAGAAATTTTTCATGGTCGAATCACTATTGGCAATCAGGGAGTAACCCAGATTATTGATGTAATCATGAATCAGCGGATCATCCAGTACTCCACCGCCACGACGAATATTCCGCACTACGGCCTTGCCGGTTTCATATTCTTCTACTGGTGTAACGCTGGCCGCACCACTGGCACCGATTTCCGGTAGCTCAATCTGTTGAGCCTGCAAGTGCAGAGGCAAAAATACGGTGGATAAAATGAGCAGTAGCACATGCTGAAATGTGGGATAGGGCAAAAAAGTACTTCCAGTCATGGCGATGTCAATCGGGGTTAATAGGTATGGCAAAAGACAGATAAAAACAGTAAAAGTTCGTCCTGTAATGCTACCTGATGTGACTTGTTCAGGCTATTGAAAATAGAATTTTGCTAAAAAACCCGTGATATTAAATATTTGATACTCGGAACGGAAGTTTGCAGGTAAAATAGAGGGACGGCGGCTTGCTGGATTGGAAGTCGCACGATAAAAATTAAAAAGATTAAAAGACAAAGTTACGTTGTGGTGTTGAATTCAGGAGGGTGTGTATGCGCGTGTTCAGGGAAATAGAAGTCGCTGAATTGTTTAATTTGCTTGAGGAAGATAAAAATACGGTAAAACTGATTGATATTCGAAATACAGTTGAGTATGACCTGGGAGCGATTCCGGGTTCTGAAAACTTACCGGTGTATCTTTTGCCGGATAAAATCGATGAGCTGGATCGAAATGCAACGCTGGTTTTTTATTGCCAGGTGGGTATTCGTTCAGCGCAGATCTGTGCGTATTTTCTCGAAAATGGATTTAAGCATGTCCATAATCTGCGTGGCGGTATCCACGCCTGGATGCAAAGTGGCCTTCAGGTGGCCTGAGCTTAGGGATATAAGCGTGACAGCAGCATGACATTTCGTTGGAAATGCGGTTTAATACCGTCCTAGTGTTATGCTCTTGAGAAAGTTAGCCTTAATCTAGTGATTTTATAAAAAATATCAATTAGTTAAGTTAATTGTTTATAGTCTTTTCTGTGTTTTGAGCCGCAGGAGATGGGTTGTTGTGCTATATCAAGTATCATCAAGTCATCGCTGCGGCGAAGTGAAAAAGAGTTGAGATCTATAACGACATGACATATAAGTGTTAGCTTGATTGCTAATTTAGAAACCTACGAGTTTAATTTTAAACGTTGTTTAGATGAGGAGAGATTAATGGCCAATTTCGATACAGAGCTGGATGCAACCGGTTTGAACTGCCCCCTTCCAATTTTGCGTGCTAAGAAGGCGCTGAATGGTATGACTGCTGGTCAGGTGCTGCATATTATTGCAACTGATCCAGGTTCAGTGAAAGATTTTGAAGCTTTTGCAAAACAGACCGGTAATGATCTGGTTGAGTCGAATGAAGAAGGCGGCAAGTTTACTTTTCTTATCAAGAAAAACTAAACATTAGTTTCAAAGAACTGCATTCTTAATGTTGTACTAAATAACAGCCTCTCTACGAGGCTGTTGTTCGTTTTAAGAGGTGAAAAATGTCTGGAAAAAAACTTGCGATTATTGCAACCAAAGGTACCCTTGACTGGGCCTATCCTCCACTTATTTTAGGTTCAACCGCTGCAGCACTTGGCTATGATGTGGAAATCTTTTTCACATTTTATGGCTTGCAGATGTTGAAGAAAAAATTAAATCTTAAAGTGAGTCCGCTGGGTAATCCTGGCATGCCGATGCCTATGGGCATGGATAAATGGTTTCCTGTTCTAGGAACTGCGATTCCGGGTATGGAAAGCATGATGACCATGATGATGAAGCAGAAAATGAAATCCAAAGGTGTTGCCAGTCTGGAAACGCTACGCGAACTTTGCGTAGAAGCCGAAGTTAGAATGGTAGCCTGTCAGATGACGGTGGATTTGTTTGATATGAATCCATCCGAGTTCATTGATGGTATCGAATTTGGTGGTGCCGCGACATTCTTTGAATTTGCCGGTGATGCCAATATCACTCTGTATATATAATAATAAATTGAATACAAGGGGGAACATCCCATCCCCCTTGCATCTTGTTTTTTTAGAACGTCGTACTTAGACCCACCCCTAATAAATCAACGCTTGATTCATACGTGCCGTTATAGAAAGTTGTCGCGGCTACTGTACGATCATCGACCACTACGTGCATGTATGCTGCATCTAGCATCCAGCCGCCAAAATCATGGCCTACACCGATACTAAATAATTGTCGGTTATTGTCAGGGACGCGGGGAGAAAAAGTGACTTCAGGCTGGGGTGTTTCGTCATAGGAATAGCCGAACCTTAGTTTTGTTTTGTCTGACATTTGATAAGTCGCACCCAGACGGTAAGCGGTAGCATTATCCCAGTTATTGGTGCTGGTTATGGTTCGGGTTCCGAGAGCTGCATTATCATATTCTATTACGATTTGGTCGAATACATTCCAGCCGGTTCGTTCAATGTCAAATTCCACATTGAACTTGTCATTGATTCGATATAATAAGCCTATTTGCAGCATATTAGGAAACTCCAGATTGGCTCGGGCGGGGTTGCCTCCGAGCAGGTTGGATGCAACGGTTCCTTTTAGGTTTGTATTGACACTGCTCTTGTAGGATAGGCCAAAATCAACGCGCTTCGTTGTGTGCAACATAGCCAGGTTCCAGCCATAACCGCTTCCTGATCCATTGATATCAATACTTTGAGTATTAAATACCAGAGAGTTGACATCGTAAAACATGATACCCATTGCGACGCTGGTTTTTTTACCCAGTTTTATTGCAATGCTGGGATTGACGTTAACCATGTTGATTTTACTGTGTTCGGGTTCTAAACCACTACCGCCAAAAGCCGGAAAGGTATCCTTAGGCCAACGGGTTTCCAGACCAAACGGTGAGTTCATTGCCAGGCCGAAAGTGATGTTTTCACTGGTCTGGGCTGAGAGAAACATATTGGGAATTAAAAAAATATCTTTGGCAGTACTGTCAGTTTGGCTGCCACCGGTCGGATTAACACTGAGATCATAGCCAATCGCGGTGGCACCAATCTGGAAAGTGTGCCCCTCATGAAAAGCCATAATGGCCGGGTTATAGGCTATGGCACCGACTTCATCTTTATTGGCAACCAGGGCGTTCGATAAACCCATACCGGTGGTTGAAATTTCTGGCACACGAAAACCGGAGGCCTGTACTTGTATAGCCGGTAAACTTATTAATAATCCAGCCGTCAGGGCAGCAAGTTGGCTTGGCTGAAATTTAGAACGAATTGAAGTTGTTTTTTTCATTGTTATCTTTCCCCGCTGAGTTGAAAATTATTCTGCTGACATGAACATGGCAGACATTAGTCATTCAGACTTCCAATATGTGCAGATTAAAAGCAAATACTGCCTCTGTACAGGATTATTACAATATTAATACGTGATAAATTTAACCTATGATCGACTTATAATTTTCTGATTGTTAATAAATGTATATTGCGAGTAGTCTGCTTTGCTTACTCAGTCGCACTAATTCCTAATATAATTAAATACTGATATGTAGCTATTCTAAAAGTCAGCGAGTTCATTAGTTAAAGTTTGAAGATAGATAACTTAGAGTGTGATTAGTACATTGATAGTAATGAGTTGACTATGTTTTTGCTTAGAATCAACTAAAGTTAAGCGGTATAAGTGACGATAAAATATTAAAATAAGTATGATACAGAACCCTGGAGTATAAAATGTTTAAACAAAGAAAAAATCTTGTAGTGAGTGTGATGGTTGCCGGTTTGCTGGCTCCACTGTCTGCGATGGCGACAAACGGTTATTTTGCCCATGGTTATGGCATGAAAGCAAAAGGTATGGGGGGAGCAGGGATTGCATATGGGCAGGATGGTCTGGCAGCAGCAACTAACCCGGCTAATATGGTACGGGTGGGTAACCGGGTTGATTTTGGGCTAGATGTGTTTATTCCAGATCGGAAAACGGAAGTGGTTGATAATGGTGGTGCAGGTAACAAAGTGACTTATGATCCGAATGCGGATGATATCTTTTTTATTCCGGAATTTGGTTATAACCAGATGATCAGCAATACCATGTCTTTCGGTATTTCAGTGTTTGGCAATGGTGGTATGAATACCAGTTATAAAAAACCCATTGCTCTGTTTGGTTCAACGAATGCCGGTGTTAATCTGGAACAGTTATTTATTTCCCCGACTTTTTCCATGAAGTTGAATGATAAACATTCTTTTGGGGTTGCTTTGAATTTGATCTATCAGACTTTTGAAGCCAAAGGTCTGGAGAATTTTGATAACACTACTTTCAGTAGTGCTCCGGGTAGCGTGACAAATAATGGTAAGGATACCTCTACCGGTTTTAGCTTGCGCTTAGGCTGGACAGGTGAGATTACCGACAAGGTAACGCTGGGTGCGACTTATCAGAATAAGGGTAACATGAGTAAATTTGACAAGTATAAAGGCTTGTTTGCCGATCAGGGTGATCTCGACATTCCTGAAACTTATGGCGTGGGCATTAAGGTTAAGGCAACACCGAAAGTAAATGTGGCTTTTGATATCACACAGATCAACTATTCAGGCGTGAATGCTATCTCTAACCCCTTATTGCCGAACCTTTCGTCTTCAGCACTCGGTAACAGTGATGGAGCCGGGTTTGCCTGGAAAGATATGACGGTTTATAAACTGGGTGTGGACTGGCAGACATCAAATGATTTGGTACTGCGTGCCGGCTATAATCACGGTAGTCAACCTATTCCAAACGGTGAGACCTTCTTTAATCTGCTCGCCCCAGGCGTAGTGGAAGATCACATCACTGCAGGTGCCACCTGGACTTTGCAGAATCAGTCCGAGTTGACCTTTTCCTTTTTGTACGCAATGGAAAATACGGTTAGTGGCAGCAATTCAATCCCCGCCTCCTTTGGTGGCGGCGAAGCCAACCTGACTATGAGCCAGATGTCATTAGGCGTTGCTTATGGTTGGAAATTTTAAAAAAAAGCTGGCATCAAAGACCCAGCTGGATTATAACTAGTGACAAACAATATCGAGGGAATCAGACGTTAAGTCCTGGTGTTGTAATAAGGAGCGAGGGTCATTACCGGAGTATAGGTAATGACCCTTAATAAATATTATTCTAATAAATCGTCCAGACATTAAATCCTGGGAGGGAGTCAAACATGACCACAATCCGTACTATCTTGAGTGCTGCAATCGTTACTGCTGTTATGGGAACCGCGAATGCAGAAGGCGATCTGAAACCATTTATAATGGGTGATTCAGCCGGTTCTGATATAGTTTCTGCTGTATCAGCCACGAAAGAAAAACTGACCGCCGCCGGCTTTGAAATTGCCGGTGAGTATTCACCCTATGACACCGCCACCATTATTGTTATTACTAATGACACACTGAAATCAGCCGCCGCTAAAACAGACTTTGGCGCTTTCGGCGCCGCGACTCGCGTCACCATCACCAAGGGTACAGATGGTAGCATCCAGGTTGCCTATACCAATCCTGATTATTACAGTGCAGTCTTCCGTATGGAAAGCGATCTCAGTAGCGTTAGCTCCAAGCTGGCATCGGCGCTGGGTAACAAGGGCGGCTATGGCCCTGAATCCGGACTGAGTGCGGATGACCTGGGTGATTACCAGTATAAATGGCTGATGCCTTATTTCACCGATCGTCTGGAACTGGCTGAATATGATAGCCAGAATAAAGCAGTTAGTGCGGTTGAAGCTAACCTGAAAGCCGGCAAGGGCGGGACTGCTGAAGTTTATCGCATCGATGTTCCCGGACAGGATGCGACTGTATTCGGTGTTGCTATGAAGGGCACACCAGAAGAATGTGCAGGCGACAAATACATCATGGACAGCATTGATTTCAAGGATACCCGTTCAACCGGTCATCTTCCTTATGAAATCGTGGTTAAAGATGGCATAGCTTATGCGTTGCCGGCTGAATTCCGCATTGCCATCAGCTTCCCTGATCTGGCCATGGTTGGCAGCAACAGCTTTGCCGGCATCATGTGTGCACCGGGTGCCATTCAGGCAACACTGGAAGCCGCAGCTGGCAACGGCAGCTAAAAACAAAATACAATTCTGAGGAGTTTTCTCCGTAAAGGAGAATAGCAACGCAGCTTTCCAGCCAGACACTTTTCAGCGTATTTAGTTACCCTCTTTCAAATAATATTTGGGAGAGGGTTTTTTTTAACCTATTCTTCCTCCCGTCCCCTTCTTCGCGGGTGTATTGTGGTGATTAGATTTACGAGATTGAACCGCAAAGGAGCTAATTAGACTTTTTTTTGCCCTTCTTTGCGCCCTTTGCGGTAAAAAAACTTATATCGTTTCATTTTTCCCGGACATTTAAAAAATTGAAACGGGGCCGGTGATTCCCGGCCCGCTGTCCTGCATAAATGAAATTTTTCTCTGGATCAGGTAAGCTTCGCTACCTTGCTTGTGGCCGCTGTCCTGCCGGGATGCTGGCTGCATATCTTATTGATAGTTAACGTGATTATTTTGAGGGCTCTATGTTTGACACTGATATGAAAATTGCCGGTTTTGATAATGAACTTTGGCAGGCGATGGAAAATGAAAAACGCCGGCAGGAAGAGCATATCGAGCTGATTGCCTCAGAAAATTATACCAGCCCACGGGTGATGGAAGCTCAGGGTTCGGTACTGACCAATAAATACGCTGAGGGTTATCCTTCAAAACGCTATTACGGTGGCTGTGAATATGTCGATATTGCCGAACAGCTGGCCATTGATCGGGTAAAAGAGCTATTTTCAGCTGATTATGCCAATGTTCAGCCTCATTCAGGCTCACAGGCTAATGCTGCGGTCTACCTTGCCTTACTGCAGCCGGGTGACATCATTCTTGGAATGAGTCTGGCTCACGGCGGGCATCTGACTCACGGTTCCAAAGTTAATTTTTCCGGCAAAATTTTCAAGGCTTTCCAATATGGACTGGACGAGAAAACCGGTGAAATAGATTACGCGCAGGTGGAAGCTCTGGCGCAGGAACATAAGCCCAAAATGATTGTCGCCGGTTTCAGTGCCTATTCCCGGGTGGTGGACTGGCAGCGTTTTCGTGATATTGCCGATAAAGTGGGTGCTTATCTGTTCGTCGATATGGCTCATGTGGCGGGTTTGATTGCTGCCGGTGTCTATCCTAGTCCGGTACAGATTGCGGATGTCACCACGTCCACCACGCATAAGACGCTACGCGGTCCTCGTGGCGGTATTATTCTGGCCAAAGCCAATCCAGAAATTGAGAAAAAACTGAATTCACTGGTATTCCCCGGCACCCAGGGTGGCCCCCTGATGCATGTGATTGCCGGCAAGGCTGTGGCCTTCAAAGAAGCCCTGTTACCGGAATTCAAAACCTACCAGCAACAGGTGGTGACTAATGCACAGATAATGGCAAATGTTTTCATCGAACGGGGTTTTGAGGTTATTTCTGGCGGCACTGACAATCATTTATTTCTGGTGAGCTTTATTAAACAGAAGCTCACCGGCAAAGATGTGGATGCCTGGCTGGGCAATGCAAACATTACCATTAACAAAAATGCAGTTCCGAATGATCCCCAGTCACCCTTTGTCACCAGTGGCATTCGGATCGGTACCCCGGCAGCCACTACGCGTGGATTTAAAGATGCCGAGTGTCGTGATCTGGCGAACTGGATGTGTGATGTGATTGATTCACGTGGCGAACAGGCGGTGATTGATAAGGTTAAAGCCCAGGTGCTGGATGTGTGCAAGCGTTTGCCGGTTTATGGTGTAAGTGGCTAGTAGCGAGTGGCCAGGAACAAGAAATGAGTGACAATGTTCGAATGGTTATGATTCTACATGGTTTTCCTGGCGACTCGTCCCTGGCTACTCGCTACTAATACTATGCATTGTCCATTCTGTGCGGCCGATGATACCAAAGTGATTGATTCGCGCCTGACCGCCGATGGTGCGCAGGTACGGCGACGGCGGGAATGTCTGAGTTGCAGCGAACGCTTTACCACATTTGAAACGGCTGAGCTGGTGATGCCGCGCGTAGTGAAGAATGACAGTAAACGTGAACCCTTTGATGATGAGAAATTACGTGCCGGGATCCTTCGTGCAGTCGAAAAACGGCCGGTGGATATCGAAGCGGTTGATAAGGCGGTTAACCGGATCATGAAACGCATGCGGGCAACCGGTGAGCGGGAATTACCATCGCAACAGGTTGGCGAATGGGTGATGGATGAGTTGCGCGATCTGGATCAGGTGGCTTATGTACGTTTCGCTTCAGTTTATCGCAGCTTCGAAGATGTTAGCGCTTTTGCCGAAGAAATTGAACGCCTGAAACATGTTCCTTCGCCAGAGGAAAAACGCCAGCAGCAATCTTTGTTGCCGGAAGACGATTTATAATGAGTGGTTTTAGTCGCGCCGATCATGAATATATGAGCCGTGCGCTGCGCCTGGCCGCACGAGGCTTATACACAACCGATCCCAATCCACGGGTGGGCTGTATCATTGTTAAGAATGATCAAATCGTGGGCGAAGGCTGGCATGTTCGTGCCGGTGAGCCACATGCAGAAATTCATGCCCTGAATGCAGCGGCTGATCAGGCTGCAGGGGCAACAGCCTATGTCACTCTGGAACCTTGTTGTCATCAGGGGCGTACTCCCGCCTGCAGTGAGGCGCTGATTAAAGCCAAACTTGCGCGGGTGGTGGTGGCCATGCAGGATCCGCATGCACGCGTGAATGGTGGTGGTATTGCGCAATTACGCAAAGCCGGTATTCAGGTTGATATCGATCTGCTGGCGGAGCAGGCGACGGCACTTAATCCCGGTTTTATTAAACGCATGCAGCGTGGTCGGCCTTTTGTACGCTGCAAGCTGGGCATGAGTTTAGATGGACGCACAGCGATGGCCTCGGGTGAAAGTAAATGGATCACCTCGGCCGCTGCGCGTGAAGATGTACAACGACTGCGCGCACGCAGCTCGGCCATACTCACCGGAGTTGGCACCGTGCTGGCAGATGATCCTTCCATGACCGTGCGCCTTGATGGCATCGAGCGACAACCTTTGCGGGTGGTGGCGGATACCCATCTGAGTATGCCGGAAAGTGCAAAGATGTTGTCACTGCCTGGACACACCCTGGTGCTGACCTGTAGTGATGATGATGCCGCCGCTCAGCGATTGCAACAGGCCGGTGCTGAGGTAAAGATCATGCCTTATTGCAGTAGCAGTGTCAGCATGGAAGCCGTACTGGACACACTGGCTGAAATGGAAGTTAATGAAGTGCTGTTGGAAACCGGTGCCACTTTAAGTGGTGCCATGTTGCAGCAGGGACTGATCGATGAGTTGATTATTTACATGGCTCCCGTATTGATGGGGGATAATGCGCGTGGATTATTCCACCTGCCCGGATTAGAAAAAATGGCCGATAAAATCCAGCTTGAATTGAGTGATGTACGGGCGGTGGGGTGTGACCTGCGGTTAACGGCAAAGGTACAATGAAATAGTGTAGGGCGGGTCACACAGTGCCCTTTGGGTATTCAACCCGCCAGTCGCAAGTGGTGTTGCCAGGGTCGGATAAATCCGACTCGACAGGGCTAGCTATTACAACCCGAGATTGAATATGTTTACTGGAATTATAGAAGCAATGGGTACGATCGTCGCGATTGAACCTAAAGGCAGCGATGCGCGAGTTTTAATTCGCAGCGGCAAACTGGATTTATCCGATGTAAAGTTGGGTGACAGCATTGCCGTTAACGGGGTTTGTCTGACCGCAGTTGAATTACCCGGAGAGGGATTCTGGGCTGATGTCTCAGGTGAGACCTTAACCCGTACTCGCTTTGCTGATATCAAAGAGGGTAGCCGGGTCAACCTGGAAAAAGCCCTGACCCCGACCACGCGATTAGGTGGACATCTGGTCAGTGGTCATGTGGATGGCATCGGTGAAATTGTTGAGCGCAGTCCGGCTGGGCGCTCGATCCATTTTCGCATCAGGGCCGCTAATGAACTGGCACGCTATATTGCTGAGAAAGGTTCCATCTGTGTGGATGGTATCAGCCTGACGGTGAACAAGGTTGACGGGGCTATTTTTGAATTAAATATTGTCCCGCATACTTTGCTGGAAACGATTATGGAAGAGTACAGGGTAGGAACGCGGGTGAATTTGGAAGTGGATATTATCGCCCGTTATCTTGAGCGTATGTTATTAGGCGACAAGGCCGCTGAGGCAGGTAGTGGTGGCATTACCGCTTCGATGCTGGCCGAACATGGTTTTATGAAATGATCAGGCGCAGCCTGAGATAAATTTACTGGTGTAGAAATAATGGCAATGAATAGCATAAAAGAAATTATCGAAGACATCCGTCAGGGCAAGATGGTTATCCTGATGGATGATGAAGATCGAGAGAATGAAGGCGATCTGATTATGGCCGCCGATCATGTGCGCGCGGAAGACATTAATTTCATGGCCCGCTATGGTCGTGGATTGATTTGCATGACCATGTCGAAGGATCGTTGTGAAGCATTACGCCTGCCATTGATGGTGAATGATAACAATGATGCTCACTCGACAAATTTTACCGTGTCGATTGAAGCCGCCGAAGGTGTGACTACGGGTATCTCGGCAGCGGATCGTGCGGTAACGATTCGTCGTGCGGTGGCCGCCGATGCCAAACCTTCAGATCTGGTGCAACCCGGTCATGTATTTCCGTTAATGGCACAGCCTGGTGGGGTTTTAACCCGTGCCGGTCATACTGAAGCCGGTTGTGATCTTTCCCGACTGGCTGGACTGGAGCCCGCTTCGGTGATCGTTGAAATTCTCAATGAAGACGGCAGCATGGCAAGACGGCCACAGCTGGAAGAATTTGCTGCCGAGCATGATATAAAAATTGGTACCATTGCCGATTTAATTGAATACCGCCTGCTGAATGAAAAAACCATTGAGCATGTTTCTCGTTGTGAAATGCCAACCGAGTTTGGTAATTTTCATTTACATGCCTATCGTAACTTAATCGATGGTCAGGTGCATCTGGCCCTGGTTAAGGGCAACCTTGAGCCGGGTGTACCGACCATGGTGCGCGTGCATGTGGAAAACAGCCTCTGCGATATGTTTGGCAGTCAGCGTCATGATTGTGGCTGGCCTTTGCGTGATGCATTGAAGCGTATTGCAAAAGAGGGCGTTGGGGTTGCGATCATTCTGCGTCTGGCCGATGAATCTGATGCCCTGTTAACCCGGATTAAAAATTATAGTTTGCAGGATGAAGATACTGATTTGCCTCGCAGTGATTCGGGTGAGGATTTACGTACCTTTGGTATTGGCGCACAGATTTTAACGGATCTCGGTATTACTCACATGCGCGTGCTCAGTGCGCCGAAGAAAATGCATGGACTCTCCGGCTTTGGTCTGGATGTGGTTGATTACGTGCAAGACTAAATTCATATTTAAAATTTAAATCTTTCTGGTGAATAAAATGAAAAATATTAAAACAATCGAAGGTGATCTGGTGATCAAAGGTGCGCGTATCGGTATCGCTGTCGCACGCTTTAATAGCTTTGTGGTTGAAAGCTTACTGGGCGGGGCACTTGATACCTTGAACCGTCATGGAGCCGATGAAAAAAATATTGAAATCGTGCGTGTCCCCGGTGCGTTTGAATTACCGCTGGTAGTGCAACGGATGGCGGCGAGTGGCAACTATGATGCCATTATTGCCCTGGGTGCAGTGATACGTGGCGGTACACCACATTTTGAATATGTTGCCGGTGAATGTGTAAAAGGCCTGGCTCAGGTAATGATGCAAAAAGATATCCCAGTGGCCTTTGGCGTATTGACCGTGGATACTATTGAACAGGCCATTGAACGGGCGGGTACTAAAGCCGGTAACAAAGGTGTGGAAGCGACTGTTTCGGTGATCGAAATGGTGAATCTACTGAATCAAATTAATTAGCTTGGCTGGAATTAAATAAATTATTATGAAGTTAAACAGTCGTACACAGGCGCGTCGTTTGGCCATGCAGGGTATTTATGAATGGCAGATGTCAGGCAATAATATCGGTGAAATTGAAACTCGCCTGTTAGTTGATAAAAAGAATAGAAATATTGATTTCAAACTGTTTCGTGAATTACTCCACAATATACCGAAAGAAATAGACGAACTGGATGGGTTCATTGCCGAGTATATTGATCGACCCATGGATGAAATTGATCCGGTGGAGTCTGCCATTCTGCGGCTTGGAACCTATGAGTTATCGAAACGCCCCGATGTCCCGTATCGGGTGGTGATCAATGAAGCGGTCGAACTGACAAAAACTTACGGTGCCGAAACCGGACATAAATACGTTAATGGTATTATGGATAAGCTTGCAGCTAAATTGCGGGCAGTCGAAGTGGCGGCGCGTAAAAAATAATAATATTTAATTCAGCGCATATATTTATGTAGGTGCGACTTCAGTCGTACTTGTTTTGGCCGAGGTATATGGTTTTATTGAAGCCTGCAGTAACGAGATATTTATGTCTGATTCCGAGTTCGATATCATCAGCCGCTATTTTTCCCGCCGGATAGCAAATAACGAGAATATTATTCTCGGCATCGGTGATGATGCCGCAATACTTTCCACTCCCGTAGACAAACAGTTACTGGTTTCTGTTGATACATTGATCAGTGGAGTGCATTTTTCTGAACAAACCTCAGCCGCTGATATTGCTTATAAAGCTCTGGCAGTTAATCTTAGCGATCTTGCCGCAATGGGAGCCACTCCCGCCTGGTTTACTCTGGCCTTAACACTGGCCGAGGTTGATCATCCATGGCTGCAGGAATTCAGTCAAAGCCTTGCTGACATTGCGAGCGCCTATGATATCCCCCTGGTTGGTGGAGATACTACTCGTGGGGCGTTAAGCATTACTATTCAGATTGCAGGCCATGTGGAAACCGGTTGTGCACTATTGCGCTCAGGCGCTAAACCTGGGGATAATATTTATGTCAGCGGCAATATCGGTGATGCCGCACTGGGTTTATATGCCACGCAGCATTCATATACCGATGATGCATTAACATTAGTTGAACGCCTGAATCGACCACAACCTCGGATTGAGTTAGGACAACAACTCACCGGTCTGGCCAGTGCCTGCATTGATGTTTCTGACGGCCTGTTTGCCGATCTACGGCATCTGTTAGCGGCGAGTGGGGTGGGGGCGATATTACAACAGGATAAGATCCCGCTTTCGGCAGAGGCTAAGAAATTTGTTTCTGACAAACCTGAGTGTCTGGATTTGATTTATAATCGTGGTGATGATTATGAATTATGTTTTTGTGTGCCAGCTGAAAGCTGTTCTGAAATCGAGAATATTGCAAAACAGCTAAACTGCAAGTTAAGCCATATTGGTGAAATAATTTCGGGTAATACTTTGCAGATATTAAATGCACAGGGAAAACATTTGAATCCTGGTAACGACAACTATGATCACTTTGCAGAAAAAATATGAGACCAACAGCTTCTCGTCTATGCGCTAAATTATTAATTAATCCGATTCACTTTTTAAGTTTAGGATTTGGTTCAGGTTTGTTTCCCCGTGCCCCCGGTACTGCCGGAACCGTAGCCGCAATTCCTGTGTACCTATTAATGGCGCAACTGCAATTGCCAGTTTATCTTGGGCTGACGTTCTTAATGTTTGGGCTTGGTATTTATCTTTGCGCTGAAACATCCCGTGAATTAGGCGGGAGTGATCACCCGGCGATAGTCTGGGATGAGATTGTCGGTTTCTGTATTACAATGATTGCGGTACCGGTAAAGTTTGAATGGGTGCTGGCCGGATTTTTGTTATTCCGTTTCTTTGATATTCTCAAACCCTGGCCAATTCGGGTACTGGATCGCAGAATCAAAGGGGGACTGGGGATTATGCTGGATGACGTACTTGCCGGTTTTTTTGCAGCGCTGGTACTTCATTTTATTGTAATGCCATTTATGCAGGGAAGCTTATGAAAATGAGTTCACTATTTCTTGTTTGTGTAATCTCATTTTTGTCGGCAAGTTATAGTGTTGCCGGGGAAAATGACAGTGAAACAATTTTAGTGCTTGGACTCTTTAAAGATCGGGCTATTATTCGCATTGGTGGAAAACAGCACATCTTACGGCCAGGTGAAAGCAGTCCTGAAGGGGTAAAGCTGCTTGCCGCCGACAGTGACAAAGCGGTGCTGGAATTCGAAGGAAAAAAAGATACCTATTTTCTTGGTCAGCATGTCAGCAGCCATTTCAAAAAAGCAGAAATAAAAGGTGAGGCCAATATCTGGCCGGTGCATGGTATGTATAAGGTTGCCGGGGTGATTAATGGTCATCCGGTTAAATTTATGGTGGATACCGGCGCAACCTGGATTTCCATGAACAGTCAGCATGCGAAGCGTATCGGACTGGATTACCGCGTATCAGGTAAGCGCAGCTCGGTATCCACCGCAAGTGGCTATGCTCAGGTATTTGTGATTAACCTCGATCGAGTCAAAGTGGGTGACATCGAACTGCATCATGTTGAAGCGGCGGTGCTGGAAGGAAGCTCACCGACCGAAATATTACTTGGTATGTCATTTTTAGATCGGGTGGAGATTCAGCGTAAAGGCCAGATGATGACGTTGAAGAAAAAATGGTAGCGGTATCCTGTGATGTTTGTTTCTCTGTAGATTCGACTTTAGTCGAACCGTATAACTGCAAAGCCTCCCCGGCCTTATCACTCGCACGGTTTGACTGAAGTCAAACCGGATCCATCGCTGTTTTTAGTATTCACGCTGAACGATATAGCGGGATAAGGTTTGCAGGGGGATTGCGCGCTTCCCAAACTTGCTAAGACTGTTGAGGGCATCCTGATAGAGTTCATCGGCCATCTCTCTGGCTTCGTCAAGGCCGAGAAGAGCGGGATAGGTGGGTTTGTTGCGGGCGATGTCTGAGCCTTGTGGTTTACCCAGGGTTTTAGTGTCACCTTCAACGTCGAGAATATCATCTCGGATCTGGAAGGCCAGGCCGATGCCTTTGGCGAAGTGATCCAGTTTTTTTAGTACTTCATTCTCAATATTTTCTGTGCAGAGTGCGCCGAGCTTGACGCTGGCGCGGATCAGCGCGCCGGTTTTGTGAATGTGCATATTTTCCAGCTCGGCAATATTCAATTCTTTGCCGACGGCGTTTAAGTCAATCGACTGCCCTCCGGCCATGCCGCGAGAACCACTGGCGATTGCTAAAGTATCAATCATCTGTAGTTGTTGCCGGGGAGGGATGCTGCCTGATAGTTTATGGGCGAGTAGATGGAAGGCCAGTGACTGCAGGGCATCACCGGCAAGAATGGCTTCGGCATCTCCAAAAACTTTGTGACAGGTGGGTTTGCCACGACGCAGATCATCGTCATCCATAGCAGGGAGATCATCATGCACCAGTGAGTAGGCGTGGATGAGTTCAACGGCACAGGCGGCAGCGTCTATTTTTTCAGGCTCTACACCGAGTGCATGACCGGTGGCGTAAGCCAGCAGGGGACGAATGCGTTTGCCGCCATTGAGCACAGCGTAGCGCATGGCCTTGTGCAGACTAGCCGGAGTAGTGGTCTCATTGGGCAAATAATCGTGCAACGCATTATCCGTACGCTTTTGCCAAACCTTTAAGTATTCATCCTGTTTCGCATCAGTCATTATCAAACTCGACCAACTGCGCGTTTTCACCCTCACCAATGAGCTGCTGTACTTTTTGCTCGGCTGATTTTAATGCGGACTGGCACTGGCGGGTGAGTTCAATACCGCGTTCGAAATCCTTGAGTGAGTCTTCCAGTGAAGTTTCACCGTCTTCCATTCTCTCAACCAGCGTTTCAAGCTCTTTTAGTGAAGACTCAAAATCAGGGATGGCGCTCTTGCGAGTGGCTTTCTTTTTTACTTTTGTGGTCACGGTGCGGGTTCCAGTTTAATCTTTATGGGTTGAATTCCCCGCAGCTTGCTGCGAGCACTTGTACAAGGTTCAGCTGAAGCCGAACCTATAATAATGGATATCACATCCACTTGCAGTGGGGGAAATCAGTGTACCGGGCAACGATAGCTGATCGAATCATCTCGCGCAAATGCTAATAATCTTTGTAAACGGCATGGCCGGCGCTGACTATTTCATCATTGATATTGATCCACTGGCCATTGTCTTCAAGCCAGATGTCGGCAATATAGCGTCCGTATTTTCCGCGTTTGTCTTTCAGCGTTTTGAGATAGATTTCTTTGCCATCAAGGCGTTGACGCAGGTAGTCTCTTGCCGCGCGGCCTTTTTCTTTCTCGGCGTCACTGCCGCGGAGTTCCGGGGCATTGATACGATAGAGGCGAATGGGTTCATTGTTAATGCTGGTTTTCATGCCTAGATCCACGTCCACGCGGATAGTATCACCATCATAAACCGAACGGACTTTGGCACGATAAGAATAGAGTTCGATATTTTGCATAATAGTATGAGTGTCCTTTTTAATACTAAACCGCTTGAAACAAGGCCGGTAGTTATTGATATACTGCCTCTGGTTTTGTTCTAAGTAAACTATGTCAGAGGCAAAGCCTGTTTACTACTCAAACTTGTCATAGATGACAGAATTTAAGGGATATTATGAAAAATCAAAAATTAACACTCACCCGGATTATTGTTGCAACATTACTATTGGGCGGCATGATCAGCGTACAAGCTGAAGAGGTGACTTTAAAGATCATGGCTCCCTGGAAATCAGAAGGTCAGATGTTTCGTATTTCCGCCAATGAAGTGCTGATACAAGGGCATTCTGAAGGCATGATGTATATTGATGCGGGTGAAAACTCGATCGATGCGTTAAATACCGCCATTTTTCAATGTCCGGGCAAGACTCTGGTCAATATGGCGAATGGCAAACTGGAGACCATCGGCAATTGTGTGATTTCACGGGGTGATGAAGAAAACCTGATTTTTGCAGAATTTGTCTGTAAGGGCATCACCGGCAAGTGTGACGGCAAATTCTCGATTACCGGTGGAATTGGCAAATTTAAAGGCATTACTGGTTCCGGTAAAATGATAGTCCGTACCGTGATGACGGATGTGCTGGGTGATGTTGGTACTGGTGCCGTTCTTAAAGGTTCAACTGGACTGGTTGTCTGGCCGGCACTGAAAGTTAATATACCGGCTAAATAACTTCCCGGCCTACGCGTCCCATCGTGATACGTACTCGTATTGCGCTGTTTTTTTTATTGGCCGGAATAAAGTGGTACTCCCAACCGGATTCGAACCGGTGTTACCGCCGTGAGAGGGCAGCGTCCTGAACCGCTAGACGATGGGAGCATAGCGCGGCTGTGTCAGGATGTGCGAAACAGCGGCGCGGGTGCTATTATACGCGGGACATTTTTTTCGACAAGCAGACAAACAGGGCAAGGTAGTCTTATTTCCACTCCAACCATTATTCCTAGGGCCGACCACAGTATTTCTCGCGCTGAGATCAGTGAAAATGCGCTCAAAGTTCTCTATCGTCTGAACAAGGCGGGATTTGAAGCCTATCTCGTCGGCGGGGGGGTACGTGACTTGCTGCTCGGTCTGCATCCCAAAGATTTTGACGTGGCCACCAATGCCAGTCCTGAACAGGTGCGTGAGCAGTTTCGTAATTGTCGTTTGATTGGTCGCCGTTTTCGTCTGGCTCATGTGTTCTTTGGTCGCGAGATTATCGAGGTAGCTACCTTCCGTGCACATCATGATCAGAGTGAAGCGGAAGGCGAAGGCCATATGGAGAACGGTCTGATCCTGCGTGACAATGTATTTGGCACGCTGGAAGACGATGCCTGGCGGCGGGATTTCCGCGTCAATGCGCTGTATTACAATATTGCTGATTTTTCGCTGGTGGATTTCACCGGTGGCATGCAGGATCTCGAAAGCCGCGAGTTGCATATTATCGGCGATCCGGAAACCCGTTTCCGTGAAGATCCGGTACGCATGTTGCGAGCCATTCGTTTTGCTGCAAAGCTAGATTTCCAGCTGGAGCCGGAGATGGCGGCGGTGATTCGGGAACAGGCTCCGCGCATGGGGGACGTTCCCGCTGCCCGCCTGTTCGAAGAAGTGCTGAAACTCTTCATGCACGGGCAGGCACTGCGCACCTATGAATTGCTGCGTGAATATCACTTGTTCAAATACCTGTTTAATGAAGCCGATGAACTGCTGGACAGTCATGGCGCCTATCTTGATCCATTTGTTCGACAGGCCATGATCAACACCGATGAGCGCATTGCTGCAAAGAAACCCGTCACCCCGGCCTACCTGTTCGCGGTATTACTCTGGGGGCCGGTGCGTAAACGGGTAGAACTATTGCAGGACGAAATGTCGGTGCTGGATGCCCTGCGCACGGCCGGTGATGAAGTCGTGCGTGAGCTGGTCAAACAGGTAACACTGCCAAAACGTTTCAGCCTGCCGATGCGTGAAATCTGGCAGTTACAGGCCCGGCTGGAAATGCGCCGGGGCAAACGTGCGTATCGGATGCTGGAAAACCGGCGTTTTCGTGCCGCCTATGATTTTATGCTGCTGCGTGAACAGGTCGGTGAGCCCCTGAGCGAACTCTGTGAGTGGTGGACAGCCTTTCAGCAGGAAGACGAAGATGGTCAGGCGCGACTGGTGCGCGCACTACCGGGCAATCGTCCCCCCCGGAAACGACGTTCATCGAAAAAGAAGCCCTCCATGCAGACGGCTGAAGTTGACGGTAATAAATGATCACGGCCTATATTGGCCTCGGGGCGAATCTCGATGATCCCCGTGCCCAGCTCGTGCAGGCCATTGATGAGCTGGCAACTTTACCGAATTCACAATTACTGGCCACCTCGTCTTTCTACCGTAGCTCGCCAATGGTGTTGCCCGGTCAGTCTCCTGAAACGCAGCCTGATTACATTAATGCCGTAGCCAGTTTGGAAACCAGCCTCACCCCCCATGCCCTGCTGGATGAATTGCAGATCATTGAACAGGCTCACGGGCGGCAGCGAAATGGCCGGCGCTGGGGGCCGCGCACGCTAGATCTGGATATTCTTCTTTATGGAAATCAACAGCTTAATGATAAACGGCTACAAGTTCCGCATGCAGGGATGGCTGTTCGTAACTTCGTCCTGTATCCTCTGCAAGAGCTTGTTTCTGAGCAGTTGGCTCTTCCCGGTATGGGCCGGTTGGCTGATTTGCTGGAACGCTGTTCATTGGACGGGCTGGAGAAAATCACTCTATGAAGGACGAATGTAATCCGGGTTTTATTGTGGTCGAAGGGCCCATTGGCGTGGGCAAAACCACGCTGGCACGGCGGCTGGCGGATAGTTTTCATTCCGATTTATTACTCGAAGGCGTGGAAGAGAATCCTTTTCTGAGCCGTTTTTATCAAAATCCCAAAAGCGCGGCGCTGCAGACACAGCTATTTTTTCTGTTTCAGCGTGCCGGACAGATAAGCTCGCTGCGTCAGGCGGATTTGTTTCAGCCGGTGCGGATTGCCGACTTCATCATGGAAAAGGATCGTCTGTTCGCCGAACTGACCCTGGATGCCGAAGAATTTAAACTGTATGAGCAGGTTTATTCTCACGTTATCGATAATATGACCGCTGACGCACCGAGGCCGGATCTGGTGGTGTACCTGCAGGCGCCGGTAGACGTTTTAAAAAAACGTATCAGTGAACGCGGGCGGGACTTCGAACGCAGCCTGGGTGCAGATTACCTGCAAAAACTCAGCGAAAGCTATATGCGTTTTTTCCATAATTATAATGCCGCACCGCTGTTGATTGTAAATGCCACCGAGCTGGATTTCGCGCACAATGACAATGACTACAACCTGCTACTGGCACAAATTAAACGTATAAAAACCGGACGGCATTATTTTAATCCCACCTCGGTACTGGAATTACGCGCATGAATGCAACAAATACATTGAGCATTGATGATGTTGTCGGCATGAAACCGGCAGGTGAGAAAATTACCGTCCTCACCGCCTATGATGCCAGTATGACCCGACACCTGGAGAACGCCGGAGTTGAAGTGATTCTGGTGGGTGATTCGTTGGGCATGGTGGTACAGGGACATGATTCGACCCTGCCGGTGAGTGTCGAAGACATGATCTACCACTGCGGCATGGTTGCACGAGCGCGACAGCGTGCCCTGTTGATCGTGGACATGCCTTATCATTCCTATACCACTGCCGAGGAAGCGCGAGACAATGCCCGCCGCTTAATGGACGAAGGCGGGGCGGACATGGTTAAGCTTGAAGGTGCGGGGCCAGTGCTCGAAGCCATTCAGGCCATTCTTGACGATGACATTCCAGTTTGTGGACACCTGGGCTTATTGCCCCAGTCCATCGAAGAACTGGGTGGTTACAAAGTACAGGGACGCGAGCAGGCTGCCGCCGATAAAATGCTGGCTGATGCGCTAGACTTGCAGGTGGCCGGGGTCAACATGGTGGTGCTGGAATGCATCCCCTCCATCCTTGGCAAACATCTCACTGCCGCACTGAGCATGCCCACCATCGGTATCGGAGCCGGGCCAGACTGTGATGGACAGGTGCTGGTACTCTATGATTTGCTCGGCCTCACCCCCGGCAAACGGCCTAAATTCTCCAAAGATTTTCTCAGTGAGTTAGGCGAGGGAAAAGGCATCACCGATGCAGTGCGAGCCTACGTCGAAGCAGTTAAATCCGGTAAGTTTCCCGCCCCCGAACACGGCTTTAAATAAGCGTAAAGCACAGATCAAATTTGCGTCAGCCCCCCAGATCGTTTAATCTTGCGCCACTTTAACAAGGGAAAAGTGTGTATCGCCTGAAAGGCGATGAGAACAAAGATATAATAGTTTTGAAGTTTGGAGAAGTGTCCGAGAGGCTGAAGGAGCACGCCTGGCAAGGCACTGGAAGTGCCAGTCCCGCGAGTAACGCGAGCGGGAAAAGTGTGTATCGCCTGAAAGGCGATGAGAACAAAGATATAATAGTTTTGAAGTTTGGAGAAGTGTCCGAGAGGCTGAAGGAGCACGCCTGGAAAGTGTGTATACGTTTATCCGTATCGAGGGTTCGAATCCCTCCTTCTCCGCCAAATATCCCGCTAAGCGATTGAACACAAGGACGTAAGCTTAGCTGCACTTATTCTATATCCCTCTGTATACGCCACAACCTACCTTATCCCGCATTCCTGCTCACTTGCGCTCCTGCTGTTAAACAACGAGGTATTAATCATGCAAATCGGCACATTGCGCCGATAATAAATCGCATGGTAAATCATGTCCTCGCAAGATCAAGTCAACTATTTTGCTAAAAAACGGCAGGACTCTGCCAGTAAAGATCCGTACAGCAAGCCGGGCTGGATTGAAGCACACGGATTCTTTCTGGCATGCTCATATTGCCGCTCCTACCCTATATTTATTAACCACCTTACTATTCACTCGATCCCTGTACGGGTATTAAGGTATAAAACTTTTCCATGTAAGTTAAAAAGTGCTACGCTTTTTATGTATTGCGATTCTAAAAAAAATAAGGGTATCTAATGAAAATATTACAGGAAAAGATATCTACATCGTGGAGTTTGCTTGTCCTTTCAATGCTTTTATCACTTGCGGCGTGTAGTGAGCGGGCGGATGATAATTATGCGCCTACCTTTACAACCGAGGTGCAAACATCCGGGGTCGAGTATATATTTGGCATTCACCCCCTCCACAACCCCCAAAGGCTTTTTGAAGTTTTTGATCCCATGATGGACTATCTGTCAAAAAATATTGACGGTGTGTCATTTCAACTCGAGGCCTCACGTAACTATCCCGTTTTTGATCAGAAGCTTTATGAGCGAAAATTTGACTTTGCCCTGCCCAATCCCTTTCAAACTATCAATGCCATAAACCGGGGCTACAAGGTTTTCGGAAAAATAGGCCTGGATAGTAATTTCAGGGGAATCATTCTGGTCAGAAAGGACAGTCCCATCAAGGAGGTGTTAGATCTTAGAGGGAAAGCGGTGAGCTTCCCGGCCCCATCAGCCCTGGCGGCCACCATGATGCCACAATACTTTATTCAGTCGCATGGGGTTGACGTAATGACAGAGATTGACAACCGTTATGTTGGGTCACAGGAGTCATCCATGATGAATGTGTATCTTGGCCAGACCGTGGCCGCCGGAACCTGGCCGCCGCCCTGGAATGAATTTATCAAACAGCGGCCTGAAATAGCGGGTGAACTTAAGGTTATTTGGGACACCGCCCCCCTTGTGGCCCTTGGTCTTGTTGCCAGACCAGACATCCCAGAAGATATTGTCCGTCAGGTCATTGAACTTCTCACTACACCTGATGAGCACGGACAGGGGATGGATATGCTTTGGCGTTCTGAATTCTCCGGAGTGGTAACTCCAGCAAATGATGAAACCTATTTTGTTGTCCGTGATTTTCTCAAAAAGTTTGCCAATGAAGTGAGACCCTTAGAGTAATGTTCAAATCACTGCAACGGGTGTGGACGAAATCCATCGCCCGCCAGTTAATGATTGGCATCGCCCTGGTTCACGCGGTCCTTATGACTATCTTTGTCATCGATCTTGTGGCCCGGGAAAAATCATTTCTGGTGGATCTGAGTCGCAAGCAGGCGATCGGCCTTGCTGAGACACTGGCGACAAACGGCACATCCTGGGTCTTGGCACAGGATTTCATCGGTATGGAAGAGATTATTAACTCTCAATCTGGTTTTCCCGGATTGAAATACGCCATGTACCTTGATACAGCTGGCAAGGTTTTGGCGTACACCGATCTCAAGCAGGTGGGTAAATATATAAATGACGAGATCAGCAAGTCACTTTTAACAGCAAAACCGGCAACCATTACCCTGATTGACCATTCCGGCTTTATTGATATTGCCACCCCTATATATGCCCAGAAGCAGCAAATTGGTTGGGCGCGAGTCGGCATTAGTCGTATTGGTATTACCGAAAATATTAATCATGTGAGCCAAAATGGTCTTATCTATACTACTGCCGCAATCTTAATCGGCACGCTGTTTGCCTGGTTTATGGGCCGAGGATTAACCTCTGGATTACGCCAGTTGAGTCAGGCAACCCACAGTATGATAAAGGGTGAACAGAATGTGCACTGTGAGGTGGATCGCCATGATGAGCTTGGTGTTCTTGGGCGGGACTTTAATGCCATGCTCACCATTATCAATGACAATGAAAAAACCTTAGCTAAAAATGTTGCCCTGTTGCGTGGGCTGCTTGATTCCATCCCCGACCTCGTCTTTTATAAGAATATGCAGGGGTGTTACCTTGGGTGCAATAACGCCTTTGCAAAACGGGTTGGCCGTCCCGAATCTGAGATTGTCGGCAAGACAGACTATGATCTTTTTTCACAGGATATGGCTGACTTTTTTAAAGAGAAAGATCAGATAGCATTAAACAATAACAAACCCCAGCAAAATGAAGAGTGGGTCAAGTATCCTGATGGCAGACGCGTTTTGCTGAATACCTTGAAAACACTTTTTTACACACCGGCGGGAGAAAGTATTGGTCTGATTGGTATTTCCCGAAATATAACCCAGCTAAGAGAGCAGGAACAGCAATTGCGTCGTAGCCGGAAAATGGATGCTCTTGGAAAATTAACCGGTGGTGTGGCCCACGATTACAATAATATGCTCGGTATTATCCTCGGATATGCTGAATTACTGCAAGAGGAAGTAACCGGACAGGAACCCCTTGCTACATATACCGAAAACATCATTAAGGCAGGCAAGCGTGGAGCCTCACTGACCAGAAAGTTACTGACATTTTCAAAGAGTAGCCCTGAAAATGTTCATAGTGTCGATCTTAATTGTGCCATTCAAGATTCATTACAGATGATTGAGAAATCCCTTACGGTATCCATCAAGGTTGACTTAAAACTTGGCAAAGAGCTCTGGCCTGTTCGTCTCGACGTGGATGATTTTGACAATGCTCTGCTTAATATCTGCATTAATGCCGGACATGCCATGGAGAATGGTGGTCACTTGCAGATTGTTACCGCAAATAAAAATGTTCCATCAGAAGAGGCGGCCCGCCTTACCGTGACGCCCGGTGATTATGTCACTGTTTTGATTGCGGATACGGGGATTGGTATGGATGATGAAACCATGAGCCAGGTTTTTGATCCGTTTTTTTCTACCAAAGGCGCAATGGGCACGGGCCTTGGTCTTAGTCAGGTGTATGGTTTTGTCAGTCGCAGTAATGGTACTGTTGAACTTAATTCAAGCCCTGGTGCCGGTACAACCTTTACACTTTATTTCCCTAAGAATGTAAGCAAACAGGATGAAAAAACGGAGAAACACCATTTGGTTTCCTCTGAAATCAAGAATGAAGTAACTATTTTAATTGTTGATGACGAAGAACTACTCAGCGCTTTAACGAAGAAAATTCTTAGTCAAAGTGGTTTTTTAAAGCTGTTAACAGCTGCAAGCGGCAAGGAGGCCCTGGCTATTTTAGCGAAAAACAGAGTTGACCTTTTGCTCACCGATATCATTATGCCGGATATGAACGGTCATGAACTTGCCACCAGAGCCAAAAAAGCGCACCCTGAAATAAAAATTCTTTTTATAAGCGGTTATAGCGAAGAGACTAACGACTCCGCCATTAAAAAAATTCAAAAACCAGTGAAAGCAAAGGAGTTGCTGGCACAAGTATCCATGGTTCTCACTGAAACATAATTGTTCTGGTCAAGTCATACGGACCTTTTTTAGTGGGTTTTCATAATTAACAGGTGACTTATCACCATTTGTAGAGATTTCTATGCGGCTTTTTTATAACGTTTTTGTTGCCGTTTGATTAACAGGTCAAAACCTTTAATCAAACTGACTAACTCAGTTTAATGCAATGCTATTTTCATGCCATTGATTGAATTTAGCATAGTCAACTGGCCTTGAGCCAAATGCTTTCTCCACAAACAATAACCGCTCGATTCATAATACAAAAATTTGATCTGTGTGCGGCGACAGTATTATAAATACAAACAATGCACTGCTGCCAGGATCATCATTCAGCCCCTTAATGAATACATCGCTAAAAGAGATCAGGGAACAAATTGGCATTGAGATTGATTTTTCACGGCCTATTATAAAATTGAACAGCAACCTTATTCGGCTAGCCTTGCTAAATAAGTGTTCCAAATTCCTGTCCAGTAAAACCGTTCGCCCTGAGCCCTTCGGCTTCACCACGAACGTGATTTGTATAGTGGACAGGGATTAGGAACAGCTATTTAGTGTGCGGCTGTTGTAATATATCGGACTTGATGTCGTGTTTAAATCTATTTTGGCATATATCCATCCGCTTGCGGCGGTGAAATTCATAAAGCATCCTGCTGCAATGCTATCAGGTGGACATGTATTCATTATTCCTGGATTCAGGCAAGCAGGTGCTTGAATAGGCATTATTCATAAAAAACACTTAGCCGATGACTACCCCTGTTTTAATCAGTGGCACATTCCTGAAATTTAATGATGAAAAAAATATGCATTTTATTATATTCAATGTTCAGGGGCAAAAATAGTATACTAATTAATTGAGCCGCCTTGCTCTCTTTGTGAAAACAGAAGGATTAATAATGACAGAAAAAAAATACGAAGTAGTCGATGCATTAATCTCACCAGAAGGACACATGGAAGTGTTATCGCGTACTGAGGTGAATAAACTGCTGGATACCAGCCAGGGTGGGCTTTATAAGCTGTTCCGTAATTGCTCGTTAGCGGTGCTTAATTCCGGAAATAATATGGATGATGGGAAGGAGCTACTGGAACGTTATCAGTCTTTTTCGATTCGCGTTATTCAGGTTGAACGGGGCATTAAGCTGGAAGTTAAAAATGCACCGGCTCAGGCTTTTGTTGATAAACAGATCATTAAAGGGATTAATGAACATCTTTTTTCGGTACTACGTGATGTTATTTATGTGAGTGATGAGGTTAATAATAATCCCACCTTTGATCTGGATACCTCAACCGGCATCACCAATGCAGTATTTCATATATTGCGTAATGCGGGTATTTTACGACCTATGACCGATTTGAATCTGGTGGTGTGCTGGGGCGGCCATTCGATTAAGCGATTAGAGTATGACTACAGCAAAGAAGTTGGCTATGCCATGGGCTTGCGGGGGCTGGATATTTGTACCGGTTGCGGGCCGGGGGCCATGAAAGGGCCAATGAAAGGAGCCACAATTGGTCATGCCAAGCAGCGAATTACGGATGGGCAGTATCTTGGCATTACCGAGCCGGGCATTATTGCCGCCGAGTCGCCCAACCCGATTGTTAATGATTTAGTTATTATGCCAGATATCGAAAAACGCCTGGAAGCCTTTGTGCGTACCGGCCATGGTGTGGTTGTGTTTCCTGGAGGTGTGGGCACGGCGGAAGAGATTCTATATATATTGGGTATTTTATTACATCCTCATAATCAGGATATTCCTTTTCCGCTGATCTTAACTGGCCCAGCCAGCTCCGAGGAATATTTCAGTAAGATTGATGAATTCATTGGCGGGACGCTCGGTGCACAGGCACAAGCACGTTATAAAATTATAGTGGATGATCCGATTGCTGTTTCTCGTGAAATGCTGGCGGGTATTAATGCGGTACGTCTGTTCCGTAAGCAACGTGGGGATGCATATTATTTTAACTGGGCTTTGACCATTGATAAAGTTTTTCAGCAGCCTTTTATTCCTAGCCATGAAAATATGCGTGCGCTTGCCCTGCATAAAAATCAGGATAGTCATTTGCTAGCGGCGAATTTACGTAAAGTTTTTTCCGGTGTAGTGGCGGGAAATGTTAAAGAAGAGGGTATTCGTGCTATTGAGAAGCATGGCTTGTTTGAAATTAATGGCGATGCAGGGATTATGGATTTGATGGATTCCTTGTTAACCTCTTTCGTGTCGCAACAGCGGATGAAATTGCCGGGTAAGGAATATATTCCTTGCTATCAGATTAAAGCAGATTAATAATGAAAAAATATAATACAAAGTATTGGAAAGTAAGCTTACCGGACGATTGGGAAGTCGAAGAGGACGATGAGGTTTTAGCGATATTTAATCCTGCTGGTATGGGTGAATTACAGATCAGTGCCGTCAAATACGATGAGCCTGTAAGTGGTAACACCTTATTGGATTTTTCCGAAGAACATATTGAGGCGGGGGCCGAACCGGAGGAGGTTACTCTAGGTGAATTTGATGGCTTGGTGCTGGATTATGAGCTTGATGGTGAATACGGTTGTGAATGGTATTTGGTATCCGGATCATTATTCCTGTTTGTCACCTATGTTTGTGATGCGGGTGATGAAGAACAGGAACATGATGTGGTTGAGATGATACTGGAGTCACTTGCGGTCACGGCTGAATGATTCATGGACAAGCTCAGTGTATGCTTTAACAGATGAGGTATTCAGTTCATCTGCAAAGTTAACTCCGGCTGTATTACAGGTTGCTGAAATGCTGGGCATGTATCATGCTGAACTAGCTCGTGTTCTGCACCTGCTTTGTGAAGACATCGGGGATCTCGCAGATATTAAGACGCTGCTTGAACCGAATAGCCTGGCCTGGCAACAGGCGGTATTATTTATTCAGTTTTATCAGACATTGTATGACTACCTGCAAGGGGATGAAGTTGCTATCTATCACTGGCTTCGTGCTGAAAATAGAAAATTAAAGGGCGTACCCTTGATGTTAATTGTTGATGAGGACAAATTGCATGAGGTACTTGATTTTATTTTGCAGTGATTATTTTATCTTTACTTGTGGTAAAAGTCTATTGTAGGTACGGCTGAGGCCGAACAATTATTGAAACCTTTCCAGTGCGGTGGAGACGGAATCTATCCGGTTAAATAGATTTAACCTATCAGGATAGCGGCAAACAGGCCAATCAATCCACCGAATACACCACCCCAGACAACCAGCCATCCCAGGTGTTCTTTAATCATCGTCTGAATGATTTGTTTGACCAGTTGTGGCGTCAGCTCCTGTAGACGTTTTTCAATAATTTCTGAAACCTTGTCACGAATGTCGGCCATGACATCCGGTTGCTCCAGCTCATCCCTTAACAGACTGAGAAAACTTTCCTGCTGAGTCATCTCTATGAGCGAGATTTTCATATTTTGTATAAAAGGTTCTTTAAGTGGCTGTAATGCTTCTTCGCCACCAAACATGCCTAACATGCTGCCGAATGAGGATTCCATAATAACTTTGATCAGTGTATCAAATGAAGGAGATAGATCCACTTTTTCAATGACCGGGGCAAGATGCAAGTCAGGCATATTGCCATTTGATACCCGCAGGAAACGATCAATATTTTCCTCGGTAAAAAATTGCTCCATCATTAACTGACGAATTCCCCGTTTAAAATCTTCAAAACGCGCCGGGATGACACCGGAGCCATAGAGGCCAGGAATTTTTTCAAACAACATATGAATAGCCAGCCAGTTAGTGAGTGCACCCGAGAGCGCAAACAGGCCAATATTCAGAACCAGTGCATTGTCAGTGAGAATGCCTGCAACAAGCAGTAGCAGGGCGGCAATATTGGTAATCAGGCTTTTATTCAAAAATCCACTCCAGGAAAAGTTTGATACGCGTATACGATGACTGCGATAATTTAAAATAGGGGAGGTTAATCTACAGAGTTTGTAGGGAGGGATCAATAACCGTTTGCAGATAAGTTCTGCATTTTGGCATTGGAAAATGAGAGGGAATCTACCGGTAGAAAAGAGGGTGTTGCTATTATTAATTATTGTTGCAAATGGCGTTGCTGTTAACCCTTTTTGGACTGGGTTCTCGGCGGCTTGTAGTGAACACCTGTAGGGACGGCTTCAGCCGTACATGTTTGTTGGAGTGCGAAGCTACAAGAATGGTGCGGGTTGTTTATTGAGTTCGGGCTCAGACACTCAATTCATCGTCACCATCAGTAATAGGGCGATCCAGCCACTCGTATAGTGTATTAATATCCAGTACATTAATGTCTAAATTTGCAACTGATAATTCCTGATGCTCAATACGGGCTTCTTCATTTATGACTTCGGCATGTTCCATCGTTTTCTCCTGATATTCATCGTTAGCGCGTTTGTCTTGACGATATATATGAATGTTAGCAAATGCGTAAAAAATGTACATCTGACCAAGGGCATAGTTTGAATCAGTACAAATCATGTTGCATTCAACACGAATAATAACCGGGGAAAGTTAAACTATTGTGTTCAATACTCTATTTTATGAGAAATATTTTCCATCTACGAAGGGAGGTTTTCATATTGCAGTAATATTGTTGGCATGAGCGTGGTGCGGTAAAAGTGGGGGGCTTGAGTCAGAGCTGGACTCTGATTGGACTGTCATGCAGGTGTATATGATTTAATTGAAGCTCTGCCTGATGTTGGTGTGCGTAGCTTCAGTTACTAGTTTTACTCATATGTAGCAATAAAGCCGATAGGTTTATAAATTTAGCTGCTCCTCGCGGTTACTGAATCGCAAATTTCTTCATGCGGTAAATAAGCGTACTGCGGGTTAAGCCAAGTAATTTAGCGGCGCGACTTTGATTGCCTCTCGCTTTGCTTAATGCCTGGTTGATCATACTGGCTTCCAGATCTTCGAGGCGAATACCATTATCCGGCAGCGTAAAGTTCTCATCATTTTGGGTTTGAATTGTGTTTGAACGTATTTCCTGAGGCAGATTAGCCAGGTCTATAGTTTTGCCGTTGAACAGGATGAGCAAGCGCTCACAAACATTGCCCAGCTCACGAATATTGCCCGGCCAGTGGTAGTCATGTAAGGCTTTCATCGCTGCGGTTGTGTATTTAGGTGTTTCAAGTTGATACTCATGTGCCAGTTGTTGACTGAGCTTATTTATCAGCAGGGTGACATCTTTATTGCGTTCACGCAGCGGTGGAAGTTCAAGTGGGACAACATGCAGACGATAATAAAGATCAGCTCTGAAACTGCCCGCCTGTACCTGTGCGTGTAAGTCCTGATTGGTGGCGGTAATAATCCGGGCATCCACCTTTTCTGTGGCGGCCTGACCCACAGGCTGGAATTCCCCGGATTCTAAAAAGCGCAATAATTTTGCCTGAACGGAAAGGGGTAGCTCGCCAATTTCATCCAGAAACAAGGTACCGCCATCAGCTTTTTTGACCCAGCCTGAGTGGTTGTGATCGGCACCGGTAAAGGCACCCTTGCGATAACCGAATAACTCTGATTCAACCAGGTTCTCAGGTAGGGCCGCGCAGTTTATGGTGACAAAGGTCGCTTTGTTACGTTTGCTGTGTTGATAGATATGTTTTGCAATGCATTCTTTCCCGGTTCCTGTTTCACCGGTAATTAGCACCGTGACATCGGTTGCGGCAACGATTTTTGCCGCCCGCTGCAAGGCCAGGAATTGAGGAGACTGGCCGATTAATGTCTCATTAACGTTGCTCATTGTCTGCTCTCATTATGATTAATGTACATGTACAGTAGAATGCTGAACCGTCAGATAAAAGCTGACGATAGCCAATATTATAAGACTTAGCCCTACGCTGGCTTTGATCCAGGGCAAGCGGCTGACGCGCATTATCCAACCGCTTACGATACCGGCCGTCATCACTGCGGGTAGGGTTCCCAGACCAAATGCTAACATAAATAAAGTGCCATTTACCGTGTTACCGGCGGAAGTTGCCAGTATCAGGGTTGAATAAACCAGTCCACAGGGCAGCCAGCCCCATAACAGGCCGAAAAAGAAGGCCTGTAGCGGTGAGCGAACCGGGAGCAGCTTTTGTGCATGCGGCTCAATTTTGGCCCACAGCGGGCGGCCAAGGCGCTCAATCTGGGCAAAACCGGGAAACCAGCCGGCCAGATAGAGGCCAATACCGATCATAATGCTGCTGCCAAGTGCCTGCAGAATGAGATGGCCATACTGGGGGCTGATGAGCTGGAACAGCTCCTGCCCCAGCCCGCCGGCTACCGCCCCTGCCAGCGCATAACTGCTGATACGGCCAAAATTGTAGGCGGCGATATAGGGCAGCAAGCGCCAGCGCTGCTGACGAACATCCTCAGGCAGGCTGAAGCTAAGCGCGCCAATGATGCCGCCGCACATGCCCAGACAATGCAGGGTACTAAACAGACCGACGAGAAAAAGGCTTAAAAGCTGGTTAGAAAAAGACAGTTCCAAATAGATGATCCATTAATTGCAGTAGTACCCATTACAGCCTGAATTATAACACCCTTAATCATCTGATGGTTGAGCGCTATAATGTGCAAATGAAATTGCTGGAATATTGACAATGTTGATTCGTTTTTTTTTACTATGGATAAGCTTAGTATTTTGTATTTTCCCAGTGCTGGCGAAGGCTGAGGTTTATCGCTGGCTTAATGAGGAGGGTGAAATTGTGTTTGGTGACAAGCCTCCCAAAGGAACCAAAGCGGATGTCATACAGGTTAAAAAGGCGGGAAGCCATGGGATGAAATTTGCTACACCGGAGCAGATTGAAGAATTTCATAATGAGTTGGCGATGCCAGCAAAGAGTAATACTTCAACGGGCAGGTCGAATCTATCGGCATCGTATTGTCGTCGTTATCGCAGTGATTTAAATAAAATAGAAATTTATTTACAACATACTAACAGTGTAAAAGATGTGGAAAAGGCCGCTGATCTGCGTGAGTTAATCAAACGTGAATGTAGTGGTATCAACTATTCCAAAGAAGATAATCGTTCACGCTGCCAGTCGTATCATCAGGATTTAGTGAAAACAGAAATCTATCTTGACCATACCCCGAACCCCCGCGACAAACAGCGAGTAAAAGATTTGCGAAAGCAGATGGCGCGTGAATGTCGGTAACTGTGATATCTGATAAAATTGTAATGTTGGTGCTAAGCGGCAGCGAAGCCCAACAGAAAATAGTCCACTGGTTTTCTGGTATGGTACAAAAACGCATCGTTAATTTTTTGTCTTATCTAATATTTCATTAATTAATTGTTCTCTTTGTTTATGAAACTTTGCTAGCAGATTGGTAGGCGCACCTTTAATGATGTTACTTGAGACATTTGGTTGGGGGTTGTGTTTTACGCTCCACGCTACCATCTCCAGCATGACAGGAATTAAATCTTTGCCTTTGTCTGTGAGTTGGTAAATATATTTTGACAAATTATCCCTGTCCTGCATTTTAGAAATCAGTCCTTCAGATTCCATTTTCAGTAAACGGCTTGCTAATATATTTGTGGATATTTTTTCGGCTGAAGCTAAGAATTCACCGTAGTGTTTTTTATCTTTAAATATCATATCTCGCAGTATGATTAGACTCCATTTGTCGCCAAATATGTCCAACGCATAGGTAATTGGGCATTTATCAGAGTTGAGCAGTTTACGTTTTGTCATGGTTGAAGTTTAGCCTGATAAGTACTTGTATAATACAAGTTGTAATCTATAGTTAATCTACTTGCATTATGCAAGTAGATTATAAGTCATATATTTATCAGGTGCTTATATACATTAATTTATTGGAGGGTTGAAAGTGCAGAAAAAATTGATACTTATTCTGGTGCTAATGTTGTCAGGACGAGCCATGACCTTGGCTTTTATTCATCGTGTTGGTGGAGCAATGCCGGGTGATCCTCCCGCTGCATGGTTGATGCCTTTGATTGGTGACGCCATCATTGGCCTTAGCGCCTTGTTGATAGCATTGCTTGTTTTAAAGAAAACGGGTCTGTGGGTGTGGGTCACAATTATTACCTGGAATGCGATCGCTATCTGGGATGCATTAGCTGCATATATTATTTATTTAACCAACCCCTGGCCTGAATTTTTCAGGTAACCCGATGAAATTAAAGAAATAGATGTACTTTAATGAACGCATCGATCTAATTTTTAGTGATGTTGTCATGCCAGATGTTGATGGGTTCGAATTATCCTTTGCGGCAGTCAAGCAGCCGCCGAATATCAAGTTGTTGCTGACATCAGGCTTTGCCTTAAAACGTAGTGGACTTGAACAAGATGAACAAAAAATCTATCTGCAACATTGTTAGGGAAACCGTATAGTCTGAGTGAACTATCCTGGGTTGTTCGTGATACTTTGGATGAGCAAAAATTATTTTAACGCACTATTGTCGCGCTAACATTTAAGTTGAATAAATAATTTGGCTTAAATGTTAGCTATTGTATGGCGTTTAGTCATTCGAGCGGTTACTTTGAAGGTTTACGGGCCTGTTTCTTTTTGCCATGATGATGTTTTTCTTTTTTCGGTTCGGCAATGGGGGTGATATTCAGGCGGCGTTGACAGACCCAGGTTTTTTTCAGCGCGTGAAAAGTTTCCTTGGGCATGCCAGCGGGGAGATCGATGGTGCTGTAGTCATCATAGATTTCGATGTGGCCGATGTATTCACTTTCCAGATCGGCTTCGTTGGCAATTGCGCCGACAATGTTGCCTGGTTTGACATCCTGATCGTAGCCAACATCCAGACGAAAGCGTTGCATTTCAACTTCTGGGTGACCTTTTAAAGGCAGGGCTTTGTCAGTGGCTGGTGAGCGTGGTTTTTTGGCGGACTGATTTCTTGACTGACGTGGACGCTCATCGGAATCATTGTGACGAGGGCGGGCACGATCGGGTTTTTCTGAGAGCAGCAAGGGTTCACTGCCCTGCAGCAGGCGCGCCATTGCCGCAGCGATTTCCAGTGGCTCGGCACTTTCTTCTTCCTGCAACTCGGTGAGCATCTGATAGAAGAATTCATTTTTACTGCTATCCGCCAGGGCATCAGTGATTTTTTGTTTGAAGCGGCTGACTCGTTGCAGGTTGATGTCGGCTGCTGTTGGCATTTTCATGGGTTCGATAGTCTGGCGAATGGTTTTTTCAATCGCGTAGAGCAGACGTTTTTCACGTGGGGCAACGAACAGAATAGCTTCACCTTTGGCACCGGCACGACCAGTACGGCCAATACGATGGATGTAGGCTTCAACATCATAAGGAATGTCATAGTTCAAAACGTGGCTGATGCGTTTTACATCCAGACCGCGGGCAACTACATCAGTGGCAACCAGAATATCGATCTGACCTTTTTTCAGACGATCGACGATACGTTCGCGTAGTTTCTGTGGAATATCACCGTTTAGGGCTTCCGCAGAGTGACCGCGTGCTTCGAGTTTTTCTGCCAGCTCGGCGGTGGCGGTTTTTGTGCGCACGAAGATCAGCATGGCATCGAAGTTTTCAATTTCGAGTATGCGAGTCAGGGCATCCAGTTTATGGATGCCACTCACCGGCCAGTAGCGTTGATGAATGGTTTCAGCGGTGGCGGTGCGCTGTTGTATTTTGATCTCGATGGGATTGTTGAGATGCTTCTGTGCCACCTTGCGTACTTCCTTGGGCATGGTAGCTGAGAACAGGGCAATCTGCCGCTCAGGCGGTGTTTGCTCCAGTACCCACTTAACATCATCGATGAAACCCATGCGTAGCATTTCATCGGCTTCATCCAACACCAGTGATTGCAGGCCGCCTAGTTTTAAGGTGCCTCGACGCATGTGATCCATAACCCGGCCGGGGGTGCCAACTACCACATGTGCCCCACGTTTTAACTGACGCAGCTGAATGTCATAGGACTGACCACCATAGATTGGTACCACGTGAAAGTTCTTCAGGTAACGGGCATAGGTTTGAAAAGCTTCGGCTACCTGAATCGCCAGTTCGCGGGTGGGGGCTAAAACCAGTAATTGCGGATCGCGTTGATTAACGTCGATGCGTGAGAGTAAAGGCAGAGCGAAGGCCGCTGTTTTGCCGGTGCCCGTTTGTGCCTGACCGATTAAGTCATGGCCCTCCAGTAAGGGCGGAATGCTTTCAGCTTGAATGGGGGAAGGGGATTCATAGCCAACTTCCTGGACGGCTCGCAATAACGGTGGGGCGAGACCAAAAGTTTCAAAGCTGGGCAAAGGTTTGGGGTCGGACATGCCGGAATACCTGTATTAGTAGAGACGTAGCGCAGTGGCCGCGTCAGAAAAGAAAATTAGAACAGTAAGTATAGTCGTTATACTTAGGACAGCTGATCGTCAGCGACGTGGTAGCGTGGATCTTCGATCACATTGACTTCCACCAGATTTCCGGCTTTTTTCAATAACTCGGTACATTCTGGGCTGAGGTGTCGAAGATGCAGACGCTTATGGGCATTGAAATAGCGCTCAGCCAGAGTATCGATAGCCTCAATGGCTGAGTGGTCATAGACGCGTGAGTTTTGAAACTCGACCACCACATCATCGGGATCGTTTTTCGGATCGAATAGATCCTGAAAATTTTTCACAGAAGCAAAGAATAATGGGCCTTCCAGTTCGTAGACCTTGCCTTCCATTTCATTAAGATAGGATTTTACCTGAATATGTTTGGCATGTTGCCAGGCGAAGACCAGAGCGGAAACGATCACGCCGACGACCACGGCAATGGCCAGATCGGTGGCCACGGTGACTGCCGAAACCAGAATAATAACAAAGGCATCACTGGCGGGGATCTTGCCTATAATGCGAAAACTTGACCATTCGAAAGTGCCGATAACGACCATGAACATCACCCCAGTGAGGGCGGCTAGCGGAATCATTTCAATCAGATCTGAGGCAAAGAGAATAAATATCAGCAGGAACAGGGCGGCGCTAATACCAGAGAGGCGACCACGGCCACCGGAGTTGACGTTGATCATGCTCTGGCCAATCATTGCGCAACCGCCCATGCCACCGAACATGCCGGTAACTGTATTGGCGACACCCTGACCGACACATTCCTTGTTACCGCGTCCACGGGTTTCGGTAATTTCATCGATCAGACTTAAGGTTAGCAATGATTCGATTAGACCCACCGCCGCTAGAATCACGGCATAGGGCAGGATAATCATCAGGGTTTCAAGATTTAGCGGTACCATGGGGATGTGGAACTCAGGCAGACCACCAGCAATCGAGGCCAGATCACCTACCGTGCGGCTGTCCATACCGATGACAATAACGATCAGACTGACCACGATGATGGCGGCCAGTGAAGAGGGTATGGCTTTGGTAAATTTTGGCAGGAAGTGAATAATAGCCATAGTTAGAGCCACCAGACCCAGCATGATCATCATGGCATCGTTTTGCAGCCATTGTAGCTGACCTTCGGCACCTTTTTCCTGAAAGCTGTTGAGTTGGGCGAGAAAAATAACAATGGCCAGACCGTTCACAAAGCCCAGCATGACCGGATGGGGTACCATTCGGATAAATTTGCCCAGATGCAGCACCCCGACCAGGATCTGAATCAGACCCATAAGCACCACGGTGGCAAACAGATATTCAACTCCATGCGTTGCCACCAGACTAACCATGACCACGGCCAGCGCACCGGTGGCACCTGAGATCATGCCAGGACGACCACCAATGCTTGCGGTGATCAGTCCGACCATGAAGGCGGCATAGAGACCCACCAGTGGATCGACACCGGCGACAAAGGCGAAAGCCACCGCTTCGGGTACCAGGGCCAGGGCGACGGTGAGGCCGGACAGAATGTCGTTTTTCGGGCAGCCGTGTTCGTTGCATTCGAAACTGAAGAGCATTATTTATCCTAGAATTTTAGTACTACCCCAGATTTTACGTGTGGGGCGCGAAAAGCCGAACATAGTAGCATATTAGTGAGACCTTAATATATAGCTTTATAATTTAGTCCGGCTCGTTCTGTTTGGCGGGGTTGGAGCTATCTGGGCATGAGTCGAACATCTGCGGTTGAAGCTGCATCTACAAGGACTAACGGGGCATTTAAAAACAAGAGAGGTCAGATGAAATTTTTCTGTTGTTAAAGTACCATTCGCAAAAGCTATTCTTACTATAGTACCATTAAGGGTCAGGCATTACTTTCAGGTCTTGCGTTTGACGCGGTGTGAAATGTAAGGCTTGACACTATGTTTTTTTTTGTTCCACGGGAGTATGGCTGATTAATGGTGTCGGACTGCGATTGTTTAGCCGCTAGATCAGGCGCACCAAAGTTATTACCAATAAAAACATGTCTATACTTTTATGCAGATCTGGAGCCTTGTGATACCAGGCACTGTAATATTCAAGCTCTACCATCCATAAGCCAAATGTAAATAGCCAAAAACCATTAGCGCAGATAGCCAGTGAATAGCTATTAATCATTTAAAAGATGTGGCCAAGAGACAGCCCAGAGGGAGAAGGGGTATGGTGCAAATACTTATGCAACGATGAATACTGTTACCATACCTCAATGGTTTTCTGTATTAGTCCAGCACATTTCATTTTATCCATGCTTAAAAACGGGCGTTAAAACTTAACCACCGCTTTACCCAGTATTTGATTATTTTCCATGGCTTGATGAGCTTCCCGAATTTGTTCAAATTCATATGTTTTGGAAATCAATGATGGCATTTTTTTGTTTTCTACTTGTTCAGCAATCCACTGGATGGGTGATTCAGACAAAGGCATTTGCGGTGCGCCAAACAGGCCGCTTGAAAAGAAATTTATCTGTACTGTATTCGGTAAATCTGACATTAAATTGAAATTTTCAAAAATAGGCGGCCCCGTTAGGACACCCACCACACATAGTTGGCCAAAGGGCTTGATAGCTTTTAATGTGTCTTTGATGGTAGCGATACCGATAACCTCCAATGCGCAATCCACGCCATCAGGGAAAATGGCGCGAACTTTTTCTGCAACACTACCGTCATCAACAATTACTTCATCAGCACCTTTGGCGGTTAAAATATTTTTATTTTCCACATGCCGGGTAGTTGCCACGACTTTCAACCCTCTCGCTTTAGCATATGTAATTGCAGCAAACCCCAATGTGGTTGTGCCCCCTCTGACTAACAGGCTTTGCCCTTTCTGAATGGCCATGTTTTTGTCCAGTGCCCCCCAAATAGTTAAGTAGGCTTCAGGCAATGCGGCTAATTCTTCCCATGGCAGTTGTGACTCCACCGCAAGTACATTGCTTGCAGGTGCGACAACATACTCGGCATAGCTACCGTGCCTGGCCAACATTAATCCACCCATCGCGGTAATCACTTTTTGGCCTGTTTTAAACTTGCCGCTCATGTCTTCTACAACTTCACCCACTGCTTCAATGCCGGGTATTCTCGGTTCGCTGATCTCACCAAAATTCCCTGCACGATAATAGGTTTCGGCCCTGTTTAGACCAAAGGCTCTGGTTCTAATTTTGACATACCCATCCGGTGTGATGGGTTCGTCTATATCCTGAATATTGAGCACTTCAATGTTACCTGGCTGTGTTATGACGACGGCTTTCATGATTTTTCTCCGGTGATTTTTATGTTGTATAAAACTATTGACGTGGCGTGGTGGTTGAAAAAAGATAACGATGAATTTTCCATTTACCCCTTTCTTTTTTGAATATGAACAGCTCATTATTGCCTTCATTTATCTTTACGCCATTCGCTAAAATAATGGTTTTGCCAGCTGAACTTGTTCTAGCCCACGCCTTGTTATCATGGATTTCTACCTCGTAAATGGTAAATTTAATATTCAGGTCAATAGCAGTGAAGACGGATTCATAGGCTTTTTTCACTGCAGTGCGGCCCACTTGTGCAGCAGAATGTTGCGGCATAAAAATAGGCTTTTCTCCATATAATTTCATTACCGATTCCGTATCACTGGCATTTAAAGCGACTTCATAGCGATTAATTACCTGCTTTATTAGCTGTGATTCAGGCTGCGATTTTGATATCACGTGGGTAGATAGCATCAGCAGGATTATCGTTGTCAGAAATGTGAATATTTTAAGATGGTGTCTTTTTTTCATACTCTTTACTCCGTAATAGAACTGTTTTGATAAAGTAGGACACAGGCTAATACAGTGCATTTGTCTTGAGTAGTGGGCTAAAATGATAAGCATCTTTCCAAATATGGAAAGATGCTATAAAGTTGGCTTGTAAATATCATTACGTGGTGAGGAATATGGATTTAAACTCCATCGAACTTTTTGTCCGAGTGGTGCAGCAAGGTAGTTTTTCTGCTGCTTCCAGACACACAGGTGTTCCGGTCGCAACGGTGAGCCGCAGAGTCAGTGAGCTTGAGCGTTCACTAGACGTTCGTTTACTCGAACGTTCCACTCGGCGACTTCGCCTTACAGGTGCTGGCTCAACTTTATACGAATTTGCCTCCCGCGGACTTCAGGAGATGGATGCAGGCGTTTTGGCACTGCAAAACAGGGAGTCTGAATTGAGAGGGACATTGCGCTTATCAATGCCGCCGAATTTTGAACCCTGGTGGGAATTGCTGAGAGACTTCCAACAAAAATTTCCACTCATTGAACTTGATATTTACGCAACTGAACGAAAAGTTGATTTGATAGAAGATGGCATCGATGTCTCGCTGCGCATTGGTGATGTCATCCATCTTTCAGCTGTTGCACGAAAACTCATGGACTACCGTCACGTGATGGTCGCGACACCTCAGTTTATTCAATCATTTGGCCAACCTGAATCACCACAAGACCTTTTGAATTACCCCATCGCAGCCTGGGGTAAAAAAGATGATTTGATTGACTGGATATTGAATGGAGAAAAGGTTTTGATCCGACCGTCTGTCAGTGTAAACGATTATCTTCATCTACGTTATCTGGCATTGCAAAATCTTTATATAACGGAGCTTCCACCTTTCGTGGCGAAAGACTTGATAGTACAAAAACGTTTAGTGCGAATTTTACCAGAATGTAATTTTTCCCTATACAGTGTCAGCTTACTTTATCAGAGCCGACACCAACTCTCCCATATAGCTCGAGTATATATTGATTTTTGCAAATCAAATGCTGAGAGATATTTACTCCCATAGTGTATTTTTCTCAATGTGCGTAAAAAGGTGACGATCCATAGTGACTCTAATGGGTTGCTATCTTTTACGACTTATTCCTGCTATGCCATAGTCGAGGTGACAACAGCCCAGTCAGGTGCCTGCTTACCCCGGTGGATCACACGTAAGTGTGGAGAGATATGAGTTAGAAATGGTGGAGAGGCTGTAAATAATCTGTGTAAATGCTCCCGCAATCCTACTATCAGTGGGGAATTAAGCCCTCAGAGATTAAAATTATCAGCTGATAACAAAAACCGGAGCATGTGCTCCGGTCTTGAAAGTGTATTGCTATATTTTGTTCTATCAGGCGGCTATTTTCTTACATTCTTTCGCACATTTTTCACATGACTCTGCACAGGCCTTGCATTGTTCATGTTTGTCCTCGTGTTTGCGGCACTCCTTTTCACAGGCTAAACACACTTCCCGGCAGACAGCGGCAACCTGGGGTAATTGTTTGGCATTATAGGATGCCATCTGCGTCAGCGCAGTACACATGGCCAGCATTTCCTGTACCGTATCGGCACATTCTGCCACCGAAGTATCACCAACTTTAAATAAGTCGATACAATGATCGATGCAGATCTGGCCTGTTTTTATACAGCCCAATGCAGAATCAATCACGGCCTCATGTTTTTTGGAGGAATGATGCATGTGATCGTGTCCGCTTGCGGCAAAGGCAGAACTACTTCCTGTTGTGGCTGCTGCCGCGACGGCCGCCGCACCCAGTAAAACTTTTCGGCGGCTCATGGAAATACTGGAAAATAAGTCGTTAGTGTTGGTTGTATTATTTTCTGACATACATAACTCCTGTAAAAAATAGTAAGAGAATGGGGTATCGGTCAAAATTTATTTAAGTTTAGAGTGGGGAGATGGATAGTATCCCGTAGATTTAAAGAGTAGACGGTGAACTTGCTTTTTTCCAGAGAAGGGGCGATCCATTGAAAGGGATCTGCCAACGGTTAGGTACGATTAGACAAACAGCCTTGTTTTATGTCACAGCATTTCTACCACCCATTTTGTGACCATGGCTGAGGCATGGGCACATTGATGTTCGCGTTCCTTATCAAACTGGGCATATTCTTCGGCATTCCAGAGGTCGAAGGTTTTGCCGGTAAATTGTTGTTGTAAATCCTGGCAGGTGACACCGCCAAACTCGGCTTTGAAGCGCTCAACCAGTTTTTGCCCATGTTTGAAATTAGTGATGTATTTTCCTTTGGTAAAATTTTTCCGTTCACGTCCCCGCTTGCAACTCAGGGCCATCAGTCCCCCGGTCAAAGCGCCGCAGGCACCTATGCCAGTCAGGCCGCCGCCACCGGAAAGGCCGTGGCTGGCTTTAATTGCTTCATCGGTGACATAGCCAATGGTTTCTTTGACTGTAGTTAATACGCATTGCGGGCAGCAGCCGTATTCGAGTTCATAATTAAAGGCGAGTTCATAGGCTTTTTCAGAAATGGCAGCTTTGTCAGAGGCATTCATAATGTCTTTTTCTCCTGATTTTAATCAACATAAATACACAGGGTATGAATTAGTTTAGGAAAGACAAACGGGGTAGCCATTGATCCACATCAACATTGTGGGGGGATCAGGTTTAAATGGGCATAACTAAGATTATGCCGAAGTGTGAATTATTCGGTACTGGAGGTAAATAAAGCCTTAAAAGACGCTGAGATTATTGTGCTGGCAGGATGCTGTTAGTGACAGATGACTACAGAATCATCAATGCAGATCAGCAAGCTGATCTTTATTAATGACGGGTGTTATCTGTACAAGCGGGGAAGCGACTGTGCTTGAATGTGATTTTTGTGATGAAGTTAGCACATCAGCTTTTTGTCGAGTATTGAGCATGTCACCGGTGTTAGCCAGGGTAAATGCTTCACCCATCGTTTTTAGTATATTAGCGATACCTTTTAACATGCTGTTCTCCTGTAATACCGGATTGCAAATTTGACTCTGATTTAGTCATTTGCTGAAGATATTCAACTTTTGCAATAACAATGATGTTAACGGGGTTAAAGTTAATAATACGCAAAGAAAATGTGATTTTTTTGTGAGAGTATATTTTTGATGATAGATTTAGTTGGCGAGTAGAGTGGTAGATCTTGATCGTTCATGGCCTGTTTTTGGCAGTTCTATTTTGGCTGTTTCGCTTTATTGTCAATATTTCTCAATGAGTTAGGCTGACGGGGTGCATCGATGGGTGAACAGGAAAATCAATCTTCAGGTTTTTTACTACGCTTATTCCCTTTTCTTTTCTGGGTGAGTGAATTGCGCGATCCTGCGGTTTTACGTGCTGATTTAATCGCTGGCCTGACGGTCGCGCTGGTACTGATTCCTCAATCTATGGCCTATGCAAATCTGGCCGGATTACCCGCCTACTTTGGTCTATATATATCTTTTTTGCCGGTAATAGTGGCGGCACTTTGGGGTTCATCGAGACAACTGGGCACGGGGCCGGTTGCAGTTGTATCGCTGATGACGGCAACCGCGATTACGGCAGTGGTGGGCGGTACTGCGTTAGATAATCCTGAACTGGCCGGCCAGTATATCCCTCTGGCCATGTTTATGGCCTTGCTGGTGGGGGTGTTCCAGTTGTTATTGGGGCTATTTCGTTTAGGTGTCGTGGTAAATTTCCTTTCTCATCCGGTGATTGTTGGCTTTACCAATGCTGCCGCGCTGGTCATTGGTTTATCCCAGTTGTCGAAAATTTTTGGTGTGGAGATGCCCGGCAGTCCTAATGATTCTTTTATCACTGTTCGCATTTGGGGAGTCTTACAGCAGGTAGGGGATACACATTTGCCAACCCTGTTAATGGGGTTGGGTGCATTTATGCTGATGTGGTTAATGAAAAAACATACCCCGAAATTACCCGGTGTGCTGGTAGCCGTGGTGGGAACAATTATTCTTAGTTTTATACTTGAATTTGAAGAAATGGGGGGCATGGTTGTCGGGGAGATTCCAGAAGGTTTGCCGACGATGTCTATGCCGGTTATTGATCTGGAACTGCTAGGTACACTCTTACCCAGTGCGATTATTATTGCCATGGTTGGCTTTATGGAAGCGATTTCGATTGCAAAAGCCATGGCGGCTAAAACCCGGCATCGTATCGATCCCAATCAGGAGTTAATCGGACAGGGGCTGGGCAATATCGTAGGCAGTTTTTCTCAATCTTATCCGGCATCCGGATCCTTCTCCCGTTCAGCCGTGAATTTAACGGCAGGCGCAAAAACCGGATTTTCTTCCGTGGTGACCGGGATGATTGTTCTGGTTACTTTATTATACCTAACGCCGTTACTCTATCATTTGCCCAAAGCGGTGCTGGCGGCGGTTATTATGATGGCGGTCTTTGGACTGATTAATTTTGCTGCGGTTAAACACGCATGGAACACAAATAAACATGATGGCATTGCATCAGTGGTTACTTTCTTCTGTACCCTCGGTTTTGCTCCGCATCTGGATAAGGGCATTATGATTGGTGCAGGTCTAGCCTTAGGCTTGTATTTATATCGCACCATGAAACCACGTGTCGCATTGTTGGGACGCTATTCCGATGGTACCTTGCGTGATCTGGCCATGAATTCTGAACTGGTCAGCGATGATGAAATCGTGGTGCTGCGTTTTGACGGTTCACTTTATTTTGCCAATGTCTCGTATTTTGAAGACACGATTCTTGAGGTGCTCAGTGATAAAAAAGATGCCAAATATATTTTAGTGGTAGGGGATGGTATTAACCAACTGGATGCTTCGGGTGAGGAAGTCGTGCGTCTTTTAATTCCACGCTTGCAGGATAATGGTATTACGCTGGTATTTAGCGGGCTGAAAAGACAAATTTTAGATATAATGCGTAAATCAGATTTACTGGATGTTCTAGGGAATGAAAATTTCTTCGCAACAGAACACATGGCATTGAAAGATATTTATCGGCGTTTGGGGAAAAGCGGTGATGATGCGGTACTGGTACGGCATATGGCCTGATGCCGTTATTCTATGTCCGTTTTTAAGAAACAAAAATAAAATGTAATTATTCATGTTCCCAGGATCTTCGTCATTTCGGCTGGGTTCTAGCTGGAATCCAGGTCAGTATAAGCACCGGGTTCCCGCTATGCTCATGCGGGAATGACAAATAGTGATTCTTCTGAAATTTGCGGCTAAGCATTAATCGTTGCAATAAAAAAATAAACGGGCAGGATTTTCATGCCTGCGTGGCCTGCGTGGCCTGCGTGGCCTGCGTCAAACGTGTTGTTTTGTGTGCGGGCCGGTTCTCTTTTAAAATAACTATTTTGTAAACATATGCCAATTATAAGGTATTAGGAATATTTATATAGCCAGGCTGAAATATCAGGAGATAAATATGAGAGAAATTAAAGTGAGTGAATTAGCTATTTATCCGGTTAAATCACTGCGACAGATAATGCTGAATAATATTTTGATTGACTCTCTGGGTTTTAAATTTGATCGACGCTGGATGGTGGTGGATGAAAATAGGCGGATGATTACCCAGCGAAAAAAGTCACGAATGTGCCTGATCCAGCCGATCCTGGAACGTGACAGTCTGACACTTCAGGCAGTCGGCATGCCGGATATTAAAATTTCTCGTTCACTGAATTCATCCCGACAGCTCGTGACAGTATGGGAAGATAATTGCATGGCCGAGGATTGTGGGAATGAGGCTGCGGAATGGTTGAGCAAGTTTCTGGAAACTGATTGCAGACTATTTTTTTTCCCGGAAGATGAATTTCGCCAGGTGGATACGCATTTTGCACAGGCGGGTGAACGTATCGCCTTCAGTGACGGTTTTCCGATTTTGCTTATTTCACAGGCATCGCTGGATGATCTCAATCAACGTCTTAGTGTGCCGGTGGCCATGCACCGTTTTCGCCCAAATTTAGTGGTCAGTGGTTGCGAGTCCTTTGCGGAAGATAACTGGAAAATGATCCGTATTGGTGAGTTGAATTTTCGTATTGTAAAGCCGTGCAGTCGCTGCATAATTCCCAATATTGACCCGGATAGCGGCAGAAAAAGTGCTGAACCTACCCGAACGTTAAGTACTTTTCGACGCAGGGAAAATAAAATATTTTTTGGACAAAATGTGATTGCGAATGGTGAGGGACAGCTGGAAACAGGAATGTCAGTCGAAATAGTTGAGTAAATAACAGTTAATTGCTCAAGACAGATAAGTTTACGTATTTTAAGTTTTAATTCCTTCTTGATTTAACTCTCTGTAGTTTGCTGCGAAGACCTATTGCAGCTTCGGTTTCAACCGTGCATGGTCGCCTGGATGTGAACTTAGCGTTTATTTCTTACCTGCTTGTTGAGAGGCTTTTTGTTTTACGCTTGAGTGTTTTCGAAACAACAAAAAATCATAATTAATCGTTTTCATTTTATTATTTCTTATCTCATGCGTTACTATTTATAAAACAGAAAAGAAATTTATTTGCAACAGATTTTGAAATTTTAGAATAAGATGCTATAAGTACTATTAAGTAACTAAATGCTGCAAGTGTATTCTAGTTTTTTCTGATTGGGATTAAAAAAATATAGGCTTGCAGATTATTAGGAAAATGAAAACAGGAGAATGAATATATGCCAAAGAGAAAAGTAACCGTGATGAAAAGTGCTGCATTGGAAAAGTTGGTGTCAGGTGCAATGGGTGATCTTGAATCAGCATCTAATGATGGTGCTCAAGCTATTGCTACTTGCAGCAATGAATCGAAAAAAATGCTAGCCGAGAGTAAACGGATCAGTAAAAAGCGCGCACTTTTAACACGGCGCAAGAAAGCTGCTTCTATTAAACTGAAAAAAGCACCGGCTGCCGATACCCGTAAAGCCTTGCGTGATGTGGAAAAAGAACTGACGACTGTTAAGAGAATGGCGGATAAGCTGAAACCGGCTAAGGCAAGTCTGGCTGAAGAATTAAAGGGTTTGAAAGAAGGTCAGAAACGTGCGTCGGCTTATCTTAAAGTGATAGTAAGAGCCGATAAAATTCTTAACAAGCCTAAAAAGAAAAAGCGTAGAAGACGTGTAGCAAAGACAGTTTAAAATAGTCTGTAAATAAAACACGGGGTTAATATAACCCCGTGTTTTTATGCCTGCATGCTATAAAGATAAGTATTTAATTAAATAACCAAATATCAATAATATGCTTAGCGCTTGTTTCATCATGAGAATTAGGAGATAAGTGCCTATATCTTATGATAGTCTTCCCCTATAAAGATAAATGAATAATATAATTATAATGTAGGGGTGGATGAGTATGTACGAAAATTATTATGGTCTGACAGAGAAGCCATTTTCCCTTTTGCCCGATCCTGAATACCTCTATCTTAGTCGTCATCATCATAAGGCTCTGACTCTGCTGGAATATGGCATCCTCAATCAGGCTGGTTTTTGTGTTATCAGTGGCCAGGCCGGTGCTGGAAAAACCACGCTTATTCGTCATTTATTAAACCGTTTCGATGAAGATACTACCATCGGTTTATTGTCCAATACACATGATTCCTTTGAAGAGCTCCTGGCCTGGATTCTAATGTCGTTTGATCTGCCTTACCAGGGAAAATCAAAAACGGAACTCTACCAGAGTTTTGTTGACTTCCTGATAGAGCAGTATGCCAATAAACGTCATACGGTGTTAATCATAGATGAGGCACAGAACATGTCTCCATCTGCACTGGAAGAATTGCGTATGCTGTCCAATATCAATGCGGACAAGGATCAGTTACTGCAGATGATTTTGATGGGTCAGCCGGGCTTGTTGAAGAATTTGCAGCGCCCGGAATTACGCCAATTTGCCCAGCGCATTGCGGTTGACTACAAACTGGATGCTATGACTGAAGTTGAAACCTGTGCCTATGTGCATTACCGCTTGAAAGTTGCCGGTGCCCAGTCCAATATATTTGATAATAGTGCTTGTCTGGCGGTTTATCACCATAGTCGGGGCCTACCCCGTTTAATTAATCTGCTTTGTGATACCGCACTGGTGTATGGATTTGCAGAAAGTCTGAAGGTGATTGATAAGCGTATTGTCGACGATGTGGTGAAAGAGCGAGATGAAAATACAATTTTACCTCATTACCATGAGTTAAATGAAGAAGTGAGTGCTGCAGAAATAACACCTGAACTGGAAACACAGATTGCAGATGAAGGTCGCCATGTGGAAAGTTTGGTTCAGGAAAATGCGGCTCCGCTCAGTGAAGCTGTTGCCAATAATGAGCATGCTTCACTCTCTGCGGTTGCGGCTTCTGCCGCAAGCCATGTGCAGACTGTTTCAAGTTCCGACATTGTTGCACCCAGACCCAAAGCATCAGTGACATCATTAAAACAGGCCGAGCATTTTTCAAAAGCGATGGATTTGAAAAAGACATTAGAAAGCAGTGAGCCAAATAAAAACACAACACTGAAAAATGCCAAAGGGAATGAAGTGGTAGTGGACATCACTCCTGTTGAGCCAAAGTATTCGGGCAATTCAATGGTGAATGAGCCGGAGATAAGTGAGAGGTCGAGCCAACCACCTACTCTCGCGTCTAATCGTGGCTCAGGTAAGCTGAGTTTTATTATTCTGGGGCTTGCTTTTGGCGTTCTTATTTCTGCAGCGATTTTGATTTTATACAAAATGGATAACTTGACTGCACCTGCTTTGAGTGAAAGTGAAATTGCAGGTCGAATGAGTAAAATTGAAAATGAATTTGCCCGGAAATTACAGGCAATTGAACACCAGCGTGAAATTGATTTAAATAAGACTCGATTAGCCGCACAGGAAAAAGAGGTGTCGCAGGCACAGGCTGCTGCTCATAAACGTGAAAAGGAAGCGACATTGGCCATTGCGAAAGCCAGAGAGGAATTAATACAGGCCAAGATGGCGGCGGAGCGTGCGAAGCAAAGCGAACGTCTGGCGAAAGAGAAAGCCTCATTAGCACTGGAACGTGCCAGAGCAGTAGAACTTGAAGCGAAACTTCGTGAGCAACAGGAGCGGGAAGCCAGGCTTCGTGAACAGCAGGAAGCCGCTTTGGCAGCCGCAAAATATCGGCGGGAAGCAAAATCACGATCTATTGCCAGACAACAGTCCATGAGTTTTGACGATACGGTTGATCCTTTCCCGGCTGAAGATAGTGAGCTTGAAGCAGTTGAGGAAATTCCTGTCAGCGCGCTTACGAAAAAACCGGTGAAATCGGATAAAGACTCAGGATTTTCATCGGATCCCTGTAAGGGGCCGACGGCCGTTTTGTTATCGACCTGTAAAAAATAAGCTATTTAAGCTGAACTCCGGGTGAGAAAGATGGGTATCAAAATACCATTACACAAATAACTTGAACCCGGGAATAAAGCCAAATACGGCAAAAAAGAGGAATTAAATGCCAGATACCGTCATTCCGGCATGATTTTAGCCGGAATCTATCGTCCAGGCAGCTGGATTCCGGCTAAAATCATGCCGGAATGACGCAAATTTATTTGTGTAATGGTATTTTGATATCCCTTCCTTCATTATCCTTAGTTCAAGTTAAATATAAAGTTGTACCTTTCCGGTATGGTCTTAGCCGGAATGGCGGCCTCTACGATTTCTCCTACTTTATTTTGTTATAACTGCTTTCAGGTTAATTACCTCAGATTTACACTTCTGCAACGATTCTCGTTGAAAATGCTAGAGCTATTGCCTGCAGTTATTTAATATGCAGGGATAATGAGTCCGTCGCACGAGTTGACGGCGATTTGAAATCAACAATATCAGGAGTAGCAGAATGCCAAAGGCGTGTGATTTAAAACGTGGAATGGTGGTGGATATTAATGGCATGCCGCATGCCGTTAAACAGGTGGAAGCCAAAAGTCCCTCATCACGTGGTGCTTCGACCCTGTATAAAATTCGCTTTAATAATCTGCAGAGTGGACAAAAGCTGGATGAATCCTATAAAGGGGATGATTTCCTGAAAGAAGCGGACTGCTTACGCACCCAGGTACAATATTCCTATAAAGATGGTGATATCTACACCTTCATGAATATGGATGATTATGCTCAGTATAGTTTGAATGAAGAAGATCTAGCCGGGCAGTTGGGCTATTTAAGCGAAGGCCTGGAAGGCATTGTCGCTCTGCTGGTGGATGGCAATATTCTGGCAATTGAACTACCGCAGTCGGTGGCTCTGGAAATTACAGATACGACACCGGGAATCAAAGGAGCAACCGCGACTGGACGAACCAAGCCGGCAACCGTGTCGACGGGTCTGGAAGTTCAGGTTCCTGAGTATCTTGAGCCGGGTGAGGTGATTAAAATTAATACCGGCACGGGTAAATTTGTTTCCCGTGCCTGAATCAGTGTGATGTTATATATTTCCTCTAGTGTTTCCATTGCGGATGCTGAAATGAGCTTTTCTGCCATTCGTGCTCAGGGTGCGGGCGGACAGAATGTGAATAAGGTCTCTACTGCCATTCATTTGCGTTTTGATATTCGCGGCTCTTCTTTGCCTGCCTTTTATAAAGAACGCCTGTTGAAACTCAATCGCCAGTGTATTTCAAAAGAAGGCGTGATCATTATAAAGGCGCAGAAATCTCGGAGTCAGTTACAGAACCGTGAAGCTGCGTTGCTTCAATTACAGACAATAATTCAAAGTGTCACGGTGACTCAGAAAAAGCGTAGAGCCACCCGGCCCACCCGCAGCTCACAGAAAAAGCGGATGGATAAAAAAACTAAACGTGGTCAGACCAAGGCACTACGGCGCAAAGTGTTCGAATAATTTTTCGCGTTCAAATTTTCACGGGTGTCATCCCTCCCCAACATCGGTAGGTTCGATGTCAATCGAATGGGAGGCGAGGGAAATGGTTGGAGAGGTTTCGAGCTTGTACGATTGAAGTCGCACCTACAGTAACCAACACTCCATTCTTTTTAAATTTGCCGGATGCAACTGTCATATCGCTGTCAATATGTCTCGTTAAACTTACTTGTTTCACATGATGTGTTGGGGGGGGGGCGTGGTTTTTAAATCAGACTGGAGTGGCTGGCTGGTACTCGCAGCGTTGTTTGCGTTCCCTTTGATGTTTTTTATTACCCGGCCACAAGGTGTTGATTTTCTCGAGATTTTTGAATATTCTGATATTAGTAATAGTCAGTCTGAGGTTAATCAGCTGATGCAGATTCAACAATCTGTATCTTCGGATACGGCTAATGAGCGTGAACATCAGGATGAATTAAGTCAGGGTTTGGACTCAGATTTAGAGTCTGATTTAACGGATAATAATGGTACATCTGATTATTCGCCAAAAAGCACTGAGCCGGAAATACATGAACAGGAAGAATATGATCCTGATTCTCAGGAATCATTTCCCCCCAATGAGTCATATGATAATACTGCCGCCTATCGGCCAGTAGAAAATAATATTTCGGCTGCAAACTTTACCCGTAGCAATTATGGTCAGGGGCAAAGTGGAGCAGTATTTGAGGAAACAGTATCGGCACAGGTGGTGAGCTCGACTACGAGTGCTGTGGTAGCAGAAAACACGGTGACAGAAAAAAATACGGTGGCAGAAGATAATAATAATCTCTACCTCGCTAAAATGGATTATGTTGTAGAAAGTGTTAAAAAGAAATGCCCACCTGTTTATGGAAAAATTAACAGCTATGCGAGGAATATGCGTATCGTGATGGGCTGCGATACGGAATAACTTGGCACTGGTAGACGGATAGTCAGCGTCGGTTGGGAGCTTGATTTATACGGATATTATGGCCATCAATTTTGAGCGCATGGTCTGGATGATTTTACTCAGCTGTACTTTATTATCAATGGGCAGGGTCAGCAGTGATTGAACCCGTTGCTCGTAGTTACGACTAACATGCAGTACCTCTTCAAGCATTTCTTTCAGCGCATTTCGATTGACACCCAAATTTTTGCTCAGGCTGAGTACGGCGTGAGTAAAGTCAATCGGCATATCGCTGGCATTCATTTCACCGTAGTTTCCAAAAGGCATGACACTAAGCATGTTGTGGCGGCTATAAGCGCGCATCGGAGTGGGATCGTAAACCGGTGAAAAACAGATGTGCTCCCCACACTGAACCAGGGAAAGATTTTCCAGGTGCAAATCACCATTGCCACTCGCAAAAGACATGAGCAGGCGTTTGAGTAAGTGTAGCTTGGCTTGCATAGGTTCAGAGACAATCGGGATGGGAGAACGATCAATCGCGTTCCCGATCGCATCATAACTGCTGCTGTAATGATTGCTGATGCGGCTGTCACCGGTGGCCAGCACGGAATACAGGGTTTCTGTAAATAGCGGTTTTCCTTTGCTGTCCCGATCATAACGTTCGATGGCGATAGCGGGTATACCGTTGATTTGAGCCGTCCAGTAGCGTGGAACATCAAAGCCGGCTTCACGGTGAAGCTCCAGTGCCAGAGCTTCCAGCTCGACGATGCCGGGGTAGGTGTTTTTTTCAAATTTCAGCACAACATCGGTGCGACCTTCCACTGCTCCCCGGGTGGGCAGGCCAATGCGCCCATCCCAGCCATCACGGGGGATAGATAATAATAGTTTCGGGATGGCACCGCCCACACTGGGAGTGGGGCCGAGTGTTTCTAGCAGGGTTCCACCGGCACTGTCATCCAGCCAGGTCAGAAATTCTTTTAGTGAAAAGCCAAACTCATTTTTAATCGGGAATAATTCAGTTGGGCGATTATTGGCATACCAGTTACGGGCCTGCTTGTCGTCATTGAAAACATCCAGATGGCCGATACCGCCGTGTCCGGAAACCATGAGAATGGCCCAGTCACTTTGAAAGCCCGGTTCCGGTGTCTGATCCTGTTGTGCTAGATAGGAGAGAATTAATTGACGCTGGAAATTATCATCACTGGCCGGTGGGATCAGGGTTTGCAATTGCGGCAGGAAGTCGAAGTAGGGTGAACGTTTCCAGCCGATCGTGGTGGTACCGACAAAATCAGGTTTGTAGAGCACACCCAGTCCCGGCAGGCTACTGCTAATATAATCCGCCTCGTAGCTAAAGCGGCATTCTGTTGTGGTCATAGTGAACCGCCCCATTTTCAATGGTGCATCGCCACAACGAGTCCAGACAACGGCGTCCCGATCTGTTCTCATGATCTTGTTTGTTTATTCTTCATTATCGAAAAAATTTCGCTCAATTAATTTTTCCAGTACCGGATCGTTTGAGCTAAGTGATAGTCGTAGCCCAACGACATTAGCCAGTCGCAAGAGAGTTGAAAAGCGTACGTCATCAGCCTGTTTGAGCTTTGACAGCGTACTGGCGCCGAGACCGGCTTTGGCTACCAGGGTTTTTTGATCCATGCCCTGTTTTTGGCCGGCTTCAATAATTTGTTCAAGGAGTCGATAAAGCACTTCTTGCATGGAGAGATTTCCCTAAAAGGTAAATATGTTAACTATAATAGTATATTTACCCTATGTAGTAAATATGGAGTTACCTTACAAGGTAATTGTGTGCGGAATTTATAACATGTTTGTCTTATGAGGTAATTTCAGTTTAAAAATGATGAGCAGGGGGCTTACGCCAGGCTAATGAAATTGTTAGTGTGCCTGGGTGACAGGTGTAGTGGGGGGCTTACTAAAAACAGGGATGAACGGTGAAGTGTTGTAAGAGTAGAAAAAAGGCAAAAAAAAATGGCGGGTTTCGGGAATGATTATTATTTTAATCCCGATACCGCCATCTTGTGGGCCTCCCCCTGCACCCTCCCAGTATTATCACGAGGCTTTATTGATTGCCGTCGTTGAATATTCATACGCTAGTAAAAGTGCCTATGAAGTATTGTTGTTATGAGTATGTGTAGAGCAAGGTGCGTGCCAGAAATAATAAGGGTATGTAATACAATGGCTTACAGGGGTATGGGAGGGCTGGGTTAGATGTGTTCATCTAAGGTGTAAAAAAACACGACAAAATACAAATATGTTTTATGAAAAATATATTTTAAGCGGCTGTTTATTAATGACTTTATGAAAGTTATTAAAATACGGCACATTAATAGCGGGATGTTAAAGATCCCGACATGTTTGTATCGCTAAATTTAAAACAATACCCGTCCGCAGTAATATGGGTAGAACTGGCGGTAGCGCAACAGTATGTCACTACCGCCGGGGTTAGTTTAGGTCGCCAGGTGAGATGAGCGGGGTTTAGCCAGCTTGCAATATGAACGACGGTTTTGCAGACGCATTATGAAAATAACGATGCCCGTACAGGCTAATAACAAGCCTGAGATAATTCCGGTGATTGAGCTGAGGCTGCTGATAGCGACGATACCGACGCTGATATACAGTAGTGGTAATATTTCATAAACAGTTTTTGGTAACATGGTGGTTATCTCTATCATCATTATGAGTAATAAGATTAGTGCATGGAAACATTAACATCTGTAAACACCTGTAAACGATTGATACAGATTTACCAGAGATTGCTTGAGGGTATTCGGGGTGACGTGCGGGTTGCACAGGCTTTGCAAAAAAGGCCATTGACGGCGGATAAAATAGTCCTTCTTGCTACGGGCAAAGCAGCCGCTTCGATGGCACGAGGAGCCGTACAGGTGCTGGGTGAGCGTATTATTGATGCACGGGTGGTTACCCGGCATGATCACTGTGACGGAATCAAAGAACAGCCAGGTATCCACTGTATTGAAGCTGGGCATCCGCTACCAGACATGCACAGTTTGAAAGCGGGGGAGGACTTACGTGACTGGTTGTCCTGTTTACCCGCTGATGCAGACTTGCTGGTGCTAACGTCAGGAGGAACATCGGCACTGATTGAGTGCCTGCCTGCGCCTACACCGCTAAAAAATCTGGTTCGCCTGAATCAATGGTTGTTGAGTGGGGGCTTGAGTATTCAGACAATGAACCGGATTCGTCAGTCGGTGTCCTGTATCAAGGGCGGTGGCTTGTTGGCCTGTGTGCCACCGAATATCGCTATTGAGCATCTTGTTCTTTCTGATGTGCCCGATGATGATCTGGCGGTGATTGGCTCGGGACTGTTTGTTCCCAAAAGCTCATCAGCGCCGGCAAAAGAGGAAATCCCCATATTGCCTGACTGGATTTTGTCCATGCAAGAGGCTGCGCTTAGCTGTCGAAGTTTTCAACATAAAAATATCCGGATAAATCATCAGATCATTGCCAGCAATACTCTGGCCTGTGAGCAGCTTGTTTTGCTTGGCGGTGAAATGGGAATGACTGTTCACCGCCATCTTGAGCCGCTTGAGGGAGATGCCGTGGTGCAGGGAAAACTGATTGCTGATTATTTGCAACAAACTACTGAAGCCGGTTTACATATCTGGGGCGGTGAAACGACCATGACTTTACCCGTGAAGCCGGGACGAGGTGGGCGCAATCAACACCTGGCCTTAGTGGTCGCACAGGAACTGGCCGGAAGTTTGAATATTGTTTTGCTGGCGGCAGGTACAGATGGGACGGATGGGCCAACCGATGATGCTGGAGCGATTGTCGATGGAAGTACTGTCCACCGGGGTGAAGAGCAGGGGATGAATCTGCAGTCTGCTTTACAGCAGAGAGATTCGGGTTCCTTTCTTGAAGCGGCCGGTGATCTGATTAGCACGGGAATAACGGGCACGAATGTTATGGATATTGTGTTGGCATTTAAACAGGGCGATCAGAGCCTGTAAATAGAGATTCAGCATCATCGATACAGGTCTGTTAAAATTCAATAATGCCAGAAGAACATGATTTATACCCGCAGGCACGTGCGTGCTTATCTGTCTGTGATGTCGATACCAAGCTTAGCCTAACCAGGGCAACCGCTGAGCGCTGGCGTCAGGGCGATTTTATTCTGGCGGAATCAGGTGTGGTTGCGGTGGATGAACCGGGTCGGCCGGATAAGCCGGAGCTGGTTGAGCGGCAAGGTCTGGCAAAGCGTGGTATGCAAAATATTAAAGCACGAGCAGCGTTGATTCACGCGCTTTGTCATATTGAATTTAATGCGATTAACCTTGCCTGGGATGCGGTCTATCGTTTTCGTGAATTGCCGAGCCGTTATTACGCGGACTGGATTCAGGTTGCCGATGAAGAGGCGTATCATTTCACATTGTTGCGGGATTATCTGAAAACTCTGGGCTATGACTATGGTGATTTTACTGCACATGGTGGTCTCTGGAAAATGGCACTGGAGACCGCTCATGATCCGCTAGTACGCATGGCGCTGGTGCCACGCGTGTTAGAAGCGCGGGGGCTGGATGTAACGCCGGGGATCATGGCGCGTTTTCGTAAAGCAGGATATCAGGAAGTTGTCGATATTCTTGAAATTATTCAGCGTGATGAAGTTGGGCATGTGGAGATCGGTTCACGCTGGTTTGTGTATCTCTGTGAGCAACGGGGGCTGAATTCAGAAGTGAAATTTTGTGAATTGCTGGAAGAATATATGAAAGCGTATAAAAAGGGTCCGATCGATCGAGACGCCCGCCGGCGGGCCGGATTTTCTGAACAGGAACTGGATTATCTGGATGGGACCGGCTGATGATTTTATATCGATTGATCAATTTGTTTCTGGGTCTGTGCCTCTTATCTGCTAGCGTTTCAGCCGCCGAACAAAAAGGTACGGTGTTGCTATTCTCAGAATATGAAAAAGATGTAAAACCCTATCAGACCCGGGTGATCATTACTGATAGATATATGCGTTTTGATGATGGTGAGGGTGCAATTGATTTTATTCTATTTGATCGTAAAGACAATATTATTTTCAATATCAGCAGCGATGAGCAAACCATCATGTCGGTTTCACCACAGACATTGAAAGTGGTGCCGCCGTTTGCTTTGCAGCAGGATGTGCAAAAACAGGACAGCATGAACGATGCGCCGAAGATTGTCGGAATAAAACCACAGCATTATGTTTTCAGTACCAACCAGCAGCATTGCTATGATGTGGTGGCCGTGGACGGGTTATTAAATGATGCACTGGAGGCTACTCGTGCTTTTAATGCGATACTCGCCAGTCAGAATGCGACGACCCTGCAATTTCTTCCAGCCGATCAACAGAACCCTTGTGAATTATCACGGAATATTTTTTCTTATAATCGTTACCTGCAGTTTGGCTTTCCCGTACAGGAATGGGACAACAACGGTAAAGGGCGGGCTTTAATGGATTTTAAAGAAAATATAGTGCTGGATAAAAATTTATTTGTTTTGCCTGAAGGCTATAAACGGTTTTCGGTGAAAAAATTTCGTGAAGGCCAGGTTAATTTTAACGAATAATTTTTCACTCATCAGCCACCTACCCAGCGGTGGCTATTTATTGCAACCGCAACAGGGAGAGAGATGATGCTAAAAAATATAACACCTTTGGTTTTGCTCATTGCCATTATCAGCGTAATCAGTGGCTGTGCCCAAAATACAAATTATCGAACTGAAATAAAATTAGAACAAGCCTGTAATTACGTTAAGGCGGGTGACTGCGCGCAGGCAGCAATACAGTATTCTCAAAAAGGCACGGATAAAGAATATCACCTGGGTTTTGTCGAGTTTGACGATCAGGGTCAGTTGCGTAAACGTCCGCAACTGGAAAATGTGCTGGATTATTTTTATCCGATTGCCGGTAAACAGGACGTATTACTGGTGAGTTTTGTTCACGGCTGGCATCACAGTGCCCGTCCTGGTGACAATAATGTGATGAAGTTTCGAGAGTTGCTCGCTAATCTTGCAGAAGCTGAGGCCATGAATAGTCGTAAGCATGGGCATTCACCACGCAAGGTGCTGGGCATGTATGTTGGCTGGCGTGGCGATTCGATTACCATCCCCTGGGTGAATGGTATTACTTTTTGGGATCGTAAAAATACTGCACATAATGTTGGCTCTCAAGGTGTGGCAGAAGTTTTTCTTAAGCTGGAAGAAATCGTAAATGTTAGAATGGGCATGGCCGATGAGGGCAGCAAAGATCAGCATAATAGTCGCCTGGTGATATTGGGACATAGCTTTGGCGGAGCCGTGGCATTTACTGCTTTGCAGCAAATTCTAACGGATCGTTTTATTGATAGCCGGGCAAAGAAAACATTTCAGGGGAATGCCAATGGCTTTGGTGATCTGGTTGTATTGTTGAATCCGGCATTTGAAGCCATGCGTTTTGCATCGCTGTATGATCTTTCACAGCTGGGCTGTCGCCGTTATTTTCCCACGCAGTTGCCCAAACTGGCCATCCTGACTTCAGAAGCCGATCGGGCAACGAGCATGGCTTTTCCGGCAGGACGTTTTTTTTCTACCATGTTTGAGAAACATGGCACACTGGAACGTCATTATTGCAGTGAGAAAGGTGAGCAGGCCATGTTGCTGGATGAAGGTGAGGCGGATAGAACAACCGTGGGTCACTTTGAAACTTTTCGCACACATCAACTTCTGCCTTTGCCACAGGCGATAGCGCGTACCGCAGACTTTGATTTTCAGTTACTACAACAGAATTGGGCAAAACAAAAACCGGCGGCAAGTTTATTGTTTGAAGCGACGGAACTGCAGCATCTAGATCGCACCCGGCCATTGAATCCTTATTTAAATATTTACGTGGATGAGACTTTGATTGGCGATCATAATGATATCTGGGGCGATGAGATCATCAGCTTTGTGCGGGATTTGATTATGATTTCAACCATGCCGCAGATGGATCAATAAAGGTTTGTTCTCGCTCCCCGCAGGCGCGTGGAAACTATCACGTTGGTGCTACCGTTCGTCCTGAGCGTGTCGAAGGAAGCCCTTCGGCGTTGCTCAGGAGAGCCTCATCAAAGGACCGCTAGATACCCATGCTCTGCGTGGGAATGCATACGGTGGTGACAAGGTGATGCAAGATAGGAATTCCCACGGAGACCATGGGAACCAGAAAAAAGCATTCACCGCGGAGAACGCAGAGAAAAGCCTGAGATTTATAAAAACGTTTACCACAGCGGACACGGAGGTAGGGATGCTGATGGGTATCGGTTATGCGGGTTCGACTGAAGTCAAACAATAGAACCTGTCGCGCATTTGAATCAACCGTGTATTTGAATCAACCGTGTATTTGAATCAACCGTGTATTTGAATCAACCGTGTATTTGAATCAACCGCGCATTTGAATTAACCGCGCATTTGAATTAACCGCGCATTTGAATTAACCGCGCATTTGAACCAACTGCGCATTTGAACCAACCGTTCGTCCTGAGCTTGTCGAAGGACAAGCAGATTAAGACTTCTATTTACAAACCAGAAAATAACATTAACAACTGACAATGTCTCCACAACAATTTCAACCCACAAATCCTGCTGAAGAGCCTTTTTGGCTCTTCAGCAGGATTTGTGGGTTGCCCCGACTAACCCCCTCTTCCTCCGGGAGAGGGGGGGTGAGGGGGGGGCAATCACGACCTGACGTCGAAACTCCCACGCTGGAGCATGGGAATGAAATATCGGCTGCCGAACTAGCCGCCGCAGGGAACCGGCGAATGCAATAAAATTGAAAACATACAGCGGAAGAAAATATGCAAAAAAAACAAACTCACACCCGCAGAGGACACATAGGTGAAAAATTAATTTCTTTGCTTTTGCTTTCCTTTGCGTCCTTTGCGGTAATATTTCTCATTCTCAATTGATAAGCCTCTCGATGACTGCAATAATCAAGGTTTTATGAAACCCGCAAAACATTTGCCATGACTCCCGAACAATATTGTCAGGACAAAGTCGCCAATAGCGGCTCCAGCTTCTATTACAGTTTTATGGCGCTGGCTGAAAACCAGCGCAAGGCCATTATTGCCTTATATGCCTTTTGCCGTGAAGTCGATGATGTGGTGGACAATCCCGGTGAAACGCACATCAAGACCATTAAACTGCAATGGTGGCGGGAAGAAATAGCACGACTATTTCAGCAGCAGGCACAACATCCGGTCACCCGCGCCCTTACTCCCATACTCAAAGAATTTGATCTGGCCGAGGAATATTTTCTGGAAATTATCGATGGCATGGAAATGGATCTCAATAATCTGCGCTATGACAGTTTCAAATCGCTCAGCCTCTATTGTTACCGCGTAGCCAGTGTAGTTGGACTTATGGCCGTTGAAATTTTCGGTTATCAAGATCGCCATACTTTAAAATATGCACGGGATCTGGGCATGGCCTTTCAGCTCACCAATATTTTGCGCGACGTCCATGAAGATGCACAACGTGGACGCATTTACCTCCCCGCCGAAGATTTAGAAGAATTTTCAGTCACGGAAGTCGATATTCTTAACGCCAAAGATTCTGAAAATTTTCAGCGCTTGATGCAATTTGAATATGAACGCACTCAGAAATATTACCAACAAGCTTTTGACCACCTGCCTGCCCAGGATCGATACCGTCAGCGTTGCGGCTTAATCATGGCCGCGATTTATCACAGTGTCTTAAACAAACTGGCAAAAAATAAATTTCCGGTTTTCAATGGCCGTATTCGCCTCTCTACTCCGCACAAACTCGGCTTAGCACTGCGTAGCGGGTATCAAGAATGGTTGAGGGAATGGCGTCGCCGAAACACACATGATTAAAGATACCGCAGAACAGGAGAACTCTATCCTCATCGTCGGGGGCGGCTGGGCTGGGCTGGCCACCGCAGTGAAATTATGCCAGCAGGGACATCACGTCACCTTGTTCGAATCCGCCCGGCAAATAGGAGGACGTGCACGACGCATATCTATTGAAACAGATACAGGCAAAAATCTGGCGGTTGACAATGGCCAGCATCTTTTGATTGGGGCATATCACACCATCCTCGAATTGCTGGATGACGTTGGCGTAGATGTAGAGAAAAATCTGATGCGCCAGCCCTTAAAATTAAATATGCAGAGCCTGCAAGGTAATGGCCTGTCATTAAGCACTCCGAAACTTCCTGCACCCCTGCATCTGCTGTTTGCACTGCTCGGGGCTTCCGGTTTAAAAATACGTGATCGTCTGGCTGCACTGCGTTTTGCCAGCACCTTACACCGTGGTCGCTTAGCGACCGCCATCAATCATCAGGACATCAGCGTTACTGCATTGCTGGTACAACAAAAACAAACTGAACGATTAATCGCTGCCTTCTGGGAACCCCTCTGTCTGGCCATCATGAACACTCCTCTGCATGAAGCTTCGGCGGCCATTTTTATTCGCGTGTTAAGCGATGCCTTTCTTAAGCACAGACAGGATGCCGATCTCTTATTCCCACGCACCAATCTTGGTAATCTGTTTCCTGATCCGGCTATCCGCTATATCGAAAAATGTGGCGGGCATGTACATCTGGGCATGCGTGTCAGCACACTTAAAATTGAAAATCAAAAAATAAGCGGCCTCTATGTCGATGAGGCTTTTATTGCCGGCTCGCACGTCGTCCTTGCCACCTCAATACCCGCAACACTGAGTCTGGTTAAAACACAGCATGAACTCAGTTCGCTGCACACAAACATTTCCAGATTTAAATTTGAACCTGTCACCACCATTTATCTTCAATATCCCGCTGACGTTCAATTATCCCAACCCATGCAGGGACTTATTGATGGCTGTACGCAATGGATGTTTGATCGCAAACACTGCAATCAACCCGGCCTCATCGCCGTGGTGATTAGTAGCCGTGGCCCACACATGGATGAGACTAAAGATGCACTGGCTAAACGTATCACTACCGAGCTCGCACAGCTTTTTCCGCACTGGCCAGATTCACTTTCACAGTTTGTGATTCGGGAAAAACGTGCCACCTTTTCAAGCTCGGTAGGCATCAATGCCCTACGCCCGGACAATCAAACCACGGTCAGGGGTTTATGGCTGGCTGGTGACTATACCAACAATGGCTATCCTGCAACCCTCGAAGGCGCAGTACGAAGTGGTGTACAATGCGCGAAGCTGATTAATCAGACAATCTGACCACTGGCTACAGCTAAAATATTAATCGTTGCATAAATACCTGCATCATAACGCCCTCTCCCTTTGGGAGGGGGCGTTAAATACATGCAGATGGACATTTATAAGTAAAAAATAAAACCCCAAAGAAACGAACCATTACAGATCATCAGAGCGAACGAGCCATCCATGCTAAAACAAATCCCCCAAAACTACCAAGCCAGTCAATCCCTGCTTCAGGGTAAGACTATCCTCATCACAGGTGCCGGTGATGGCATAGGCGCAACGGCCGCCTGCACCTATGCAGCCCATGGTGCGACCATTATCCTGCTTGGCCGTACCGTGCAAAAACTGGAAAATATCTATGATCAAATCGTTAAAGCCGGACACCCCGAACCGGCCATTTACCCGATGGATCTCGAAGGTGCAAAGGACAACGACTATTATCAACTGGCCGACAATATCGAAAAAGAATTTTCCAGTCTCGATGGGCTGCTGCACAACGCCGCACGCCTCGATTCATTGATGCCATTAGAACAATACGATTTGAAAATCTGGGCACGACTCATGCAGGTAAATCTGACCGCACCATTTTTGCTTACCCATGCCTGTCTGCCGCTGTTAAAAAAATCGGCCGATGCCTCAGTGATCTTTACCTCATCCGGTGTCGCCCATCATGGCCGCGCCTACTGGGGAGCCTATGGGGTAACTAAAGCCGGCTGCGATAATCTGATGCAAATTCTGGCCGATGAAGTCGAGAACCATACTAATATTCGCTCCAATAGTATTGATCCCGGTGCCGTCCGCACCCGCATGCGGCGACTGGCCTATCCGGCTGAAGATGCCAGTTTGTTACCTTTACCTGAAGACATCATGCTCGCCTACCTATATTTAATGGGGGCGGACAGCAAGGAATTTACCGGTGATATTTTTTCGGTGAAGTAATTTACCAACACCAGAACCTTGTGAACCGGCTATGAGTAAAAATGAAAATACAGCACCTCCTCATGGTACAGCTAACCGGCGGCGTTCAGAAACGCAGGGGCTGCGTGATTTATTTGCTTCACAATGGCATCACCTGCAAAGCATATTTGAACGCAGTGAAATGGCGAATGATGTACTCACGCAGGATCCTGACTTACTTTCTGATGCGATTGAAAGCACGATAGAGGGCACCGATAAACGTATCCGCGCAATCGGCCATTATAAAAAGAAACTCCGCAACAGCATCGGTGCCACACTCAATTATATCGATACCGCCGTCGCCTGCATTCCTGATGCTATTGTGATGAATAAAAACAACTTCACCCATGATCCACAGATAAATGCTTTTTTTGTCAACATGAATGACATACAACATATCTTTAGTGCCTCCCCCATATTACAGGCTTTTTTTACTCAGCCTGAACGCCGACGTTATGATGAAGCCTATATCGTGCTCTTTTCACGTCGTATCGATAAGCGTGTGTTTGGAAAAATAATTCAGGACGACATGCTTGTGAGTGAGGTAGCGCAAATTGCGGTTAATTTTTCAGATCATGAGATTATTGCAGCAGCTGAATCTGAACAGACTATCCGACGGGATCTAAAAGAATATGTATTCACCCATATTGTTCAATATATATCTACATATATGCAGCAGATCCGCCGACAACAACAGGAACAGATTGATGCAGGAGACATCGGTGTCTGTATCAGTGGCGTCAATAATCCGGAAGTCTATCTGCATGAATTGATCCGGCAGCTAAGTATTCCCGGACCATTACTACATTGTAAAAAGATCCCCTTGCGACTCAATAAAATGGGAATAGAAATAAATAACGATTCAACAGAAACCGCCAACGAATTTGTCGCTCATGAATTTCGGATCGGACAACAATCTCCGCGCCTCGTCACTATCCTGCGTTATCCAAGAAAAAAAATGCTAACCGATAAATCGTTATTTTAAGTCTGCCTTTACAATGGCCCCACTAACGGTAAAAGTCCGTGAAAAAAATTGCACTCTTTGTTGATGTACAAAACATTTACTACACCACTCGTCAGGCCTATGCACGCCAGTTTAATTACCGCAAGCTCTGGCAACGCATCAATGAGCAAGGCGAGATCGTCTCTGCCATTGCCTATGCCATTTATCGTAACGATGACGGGCAACTTAAATTCCAGAATGCGCTCAAGCACATTGGTTTTAAAATAAAACTCAAGCCCTATATACAGCGTAGTGACGGCTCCGCCAAAGGCGACTGGGATGTCGGTATCACCATTGATGTAATGGAAATTGCAAAGAATGTTGATACCGTTATTCTACTCTCCGGGGATGGCGATTTTGATTTATTGCTGGAGAAAATAAAGAGAGACTATGCAGTGAGTGCTGAGGTCTATGGGGTGCCCGCATTAACCGCCAACTCATTGATTAATTCTGCCAGCGTCTATCATCGGATTGAAGAGGATTTATTGCTTTAGGGATCAAATAATATTTGCCAAACAAAATCCTGCTCAAGGGCAGGGTTTTGAGTAAAGATGTAAAATAACAAAGGGCTCTTCAGCATAATTTGTGGGTAGAAATTGTTGCAGAGACATTGAAAGTTGTTGATATTGTGATGAATTCACATAGTAAGATGGGTGCATTTTTGAGTACCTTTTAGTTTGGCTTCCAAAAATACACAGGAGCGAGGATCATGGGTCGATCTGTAATGAACACTCCTCTTCCCTCCGGGACAGGGTGAGGGGATCAGGATGCCTGAGATCGCTGGCGCGTGCACAGCGCCAGCAAGCTACCGATGCAGAGTGCCTGCTCTGGCGACATTTACGTAGCCGTCAGATGAAGGGATTCAAACCAGAGATTAATGGTTTTTTGTTTTCCTCTGCGTATCTCTGCGTCCTTTGTGGTGAATGGTTTTTTTATTCGCTATTTTCTTACGCTGCATATTTCCCGTTTTGTGTTTTGTTTCGTGAATCTCTCCCGTTCCCTGAGGCTGCCAACTTGGTACCAGGTGGCGTTTGCCGTTGCCAATCAAATCAGCATGACCCATTTTTTTCAATGCTTCGCGTAATAGCGGCCAGTTATTCGCATCGTGGTAACGTAAAAAAGCTTTGTGCAGGCGGCGTTGTTTAATGCCTTTTGGGCTGCTGACTTCTTCGGATTCACGGCTTACTTTGCGTAGTGGATTCTTGCCGGTGTGGTACATAGCTGAGGCAATGGCCAATGGGGTGGGTAAAAAGCCCTGTACCTGATCCAGGCGAAAATCACGTTGTTTCAACCACAGTGCAAGTTGCAGCATATCTTCGTCGGTGGTGCCGGGGTGAGCCGAAATAAAATAGGGAATTAGATATTGCTCTTTTCCGGCTTCTTTTGAATATTTTTCAAACATCTGTTTGAATTTATCGTAAATGCCGATCCCCGGTTTCATCATTTTGCTTAAGGGGCCCCCCTCGGTGTGTTCCGGTGCAATTTTTAAATAGCCGCCTACATGGTGGCTGACCAGTTCTTTTACATATTCGGGTGACTGCAGAGCCAGATCGTAGCGCAGGCCAGAGGCGATCAAGATGCGCTTAATACCGGGGACTTTACGTGCACGGCGGTAGAGTTTGATCAGTGGACGGTGATCGGTGCCCATATTGGTACAGATATCCGGGTAGACGCAGGACAGTCGGCGGCAGGCCGTTTCGATTTTCTCTGATTTGCATTTAAGTCGATACATATTAGCCGTGGGGCCGCCGAGATCAGAAATATTGCCAGTGAAGCCCGGCACGTTATCCCGTATCGCTTCGATCTCTTCAATAATGGAATCTTCACTGCGGCTTTGAATAATGCGTCCTTCGTGTTCGGTAATAGAACAAAAGGTGCAGCCGCCAAAACAGCCGCGCATAATATTGATAGAAAAACGAATCATTTCCCAGGCGGGTAGTTTTGCCTTGCCGTAATCCGGGTGCGGCTTCCGGGTATAGGGGAATTGATACAGCCTGTCCAGTTCGGGAGTGTTTAAGGGCAGTGGGGGTGGATTTAACCAGACGTAGCGCTTGCCATGCAACTGAATCAGCGCACGTGCATTACCAGGGTTGGTTTCCAGATGAAACACGCGCGAGGCGTGGGCGTAGTAAACCCGATCTTCGACGACCTGATCATAGGAGGGCAGACGAATCACGGTTTTGTTGCGATCCAGTTTGCGCACCCGGGGGGTAAACTGAACTACGTTGGTGTTGTCATTGGTCTTTGTTGCACAGTCAGGTTTTTCGGCATAGGGGTTAGGATGGAGTTCAATACGCCCAGGTTGATCCAGATCGGTGGAGTCGATCATGGCCCAGTCTTCGGGGAGGCGGGTGGTCATAAACGCGGTTCCGCGAATGTCGCGGATATCAGCAATTTTTTCGCCTGCGGCCAGACGATGGGCCAATTCGACTATGGCGCGCTCGGCATTGCCATAGAGCAGCATGTCGGCTTTTGAGTCAGGCAGGATTGAGCGGCGGACTTTTTCCGACCAGTAATCGAAGTGGGCGATGCGGCGCAGGCTGGCCTCAATGCCACCGATGATCACCGGCACGCCCTTACAGGCCTCACGCACGCGCTGAGCGTAAACGACTACTGAACGATCCGGGCGTTTGCCCCCTTCAGCATCGGGTGTATAGGCATCGTCATGGCGAATGCGCCGATCGGAGGTGTAGCGGTTGACCATGGAATCCATATTACCGGCGGTGATACCAAAGAATAGATTTGGTTTTCCCAGCGTCATAAATTCATTCGTATTGCGCCAGTCGGGCTGGCTGATAATGCCTACGCGGAAACCCTGGGCTTCGAGCAGGCGGCCGATCAAGGCCATGCCAAAGCTGGGATGATCCACGTAGGCATCACCGGTCACTAAAATAATGTCGCAGGAGTCCCAGCTCAGCGCGTCCATATCCGCTCGCGACATTGGCAGTACCGGCGCGGTGCCGAAACGTTTGGCCCAATAGGGACGGTGGGAAAAAAGATCCTGGAATTTTGACATGGGCATTTACAGACTATATTTAAGGATAATTCGAATTCCTATTTTACACTGAAATGCGAAACAGCGCCTTAAATGCAATTTGTAAGATTGCGGATTTGCTTAACCGTGGGCGGCGAAAGACATTTCCCCGATGTTCACGCAGGCTGGCAAGCACATGGGCACCGCCATGAATCATCATCCTCAACTCCAGCCCGAAGCGGCCTGTCTGCCGGTTTCCCAGTGAATGACCTTTTTGCAGCAGGGCTGTTGCACGTTGTAATTGCAGATCCATGAGCGCCTGCATGGCCGCGTCACTGCATGTCTGTTGCAAGTGATGTTCGCTGACCTTGAATTGCTGCATCTCATCCTGGGGTAAATAAATGCGGTCGTTTTCCTGGTAATCCTGTTGCAAGTCTTGATAGAAATTGATCAGTTGCAGGGCAGAGCAAACTGCATCGGACTGAATCAGGTTTTGCGGGCTGGCGGTATTATTTAAATGAAGTAACAAACGGCCCACAGGATTGGCAGAATAGTGGCAGTAATTTAAAATTTCTGCAAAGTCAGCAAAGCGGGTTTTATCCACATCCATTTTAAAGGCGGTGAGCAGATCGTGAAACAGGGAGAGGGGCAGGGCATGTTTTTTGATCACATCAGCTAGCGCAATAAAAACCGGATCATTAATTGCTCCAGCATTTTCAATGGTGTTTAATTTAGCCGAGTAGTCATCGAGTTTTTCATGCCGCTGTGCTTTGCTGAAATCACCTTCATCAGCAAAATCATCGGCACTGCGGGCGAAGGTATAGATCACGCTGATGGGACGGCGCAGTTTTTTCGGTAGCAGGTGGGAGGCTACCGGAAAATTTTCATAATGAGCGGCGGTGACACACTGGCAGTGTTGGTAGGCTTGTTCAAGGGCAGACATATCCCTATCATAAGCGCAGAGGACGTTAACTACCATAATGAGATAGAAAAATGAAACGACTTAAAATGCTGCTGCTCGGATTATTGCTGGGCTTAGGGGTAGGACTCTGGTTTGGGGTAAATCTGGGCAAAGGTCAGCCCTTGTATAGCAATCCGTTTGACAGTGATAGTTTGCAGAAAAAAGCAAACCGCACCGCGGATGAAGTGCTGGAAAATACCAAACGCGCGCTGCGTGAATCGTTGAAATGAGTGGTTTAGCTACTGCAGTGCAGGGTCGATTTTAGTTATACCGGGTTCCCACGCAGGGCGTGGGAACCCGGTATTAATGATTTTTTGTTTTTCTCTGCGTACCTCTGCGGTGAATGTTTTTTTATCTCGTTTTATACGGTGCTTATGCGAAGTGAGGTATGGGAACCCGGAAATATACGATGCATCATCTTGCCGATAAGCTTTTTATTCCGGATAATCAGACGGAATGTTCAGATGAGATTAAAATAATTGTCCAGCCAGGATTATCAACAACGCTTCGGTGGCTTACAGCGACTCTATGGTGATGCGGGCTTTGCACGGCTGGCGGAATTACATTTTTGTGTTATTGGCATCGGTGGCGTGGGTTCCTGGGTGGTGGAAGCGTTTGCCCGCTCGGGTATCGGTCACCTGACGCTGGTGGATTATGATGAGATTGCACTGAGTAATGTCAATCGCCAGTTACACAGCCTCACCGGGACACTGGGACAGAAGAAAATCGCCGTCATGAAAGAGCGGGTGTTACAGATTAATCCCGACTGTCAGCTTGATTTGATCGACAATTTTTTGATCATGGACAACCACATTCAGATCCTTTCCCGAGGTTACGATTATGTGGTCGATGCCATCGATAGCATCAAGTTCAAAGCGGCGATGATTTATTATTGCAAGCGCAATAAAATTCCGCTGGTCACTACCGGAGGAGCCGGTGGCCTGACCGATGTCACTCAGCTGGCAATTACCGATTTGAGCCGCACTCACAATGATGCGCTGGCAGCAAAAGTCCGTGCTCGCCTGCGTAGCGATTATGGTTTCAGCCGCAACCCGAAACGCCGCTTCGGCGTGGACTGTGTGTTTTCTTCCCAGCAGCCGGTGTATCCTAAAGATGATGGCAGCGTAAGTTATGAGAAGCCGGGTATTCACGGCCTGTCGTTGGATTGCAGCCTGGGTTACGGGGCTTCAGCTTGCGTCACTGCCAGCTTTGGTTTTATGGCGGCATCACACACCATTAATAAGACTCTGGCTAAGAGTTTGAAAAAATCTCCGTAGAAGCAAAGGAGCCAGAATAATGAGAATGGGAGAAGCCGTGGTGCTGGTCCACGGGATCTGGATGTCCGGCATTGAAATGTCCCTGTTGCGTTATCGTCTGCAGCGTTGCGGTTACAAAACCTATCAGTTCCACTATGCGAGTCTGCGGCAGACTCCGGCAGAAAATGCCGTGGCGCTGAATCGTTTTTTGAAGAAAATCAAATCCACACAGATTCACTTGCTTGCGCATAGTCTGGGCGGTATTGTGCTCATGCACCTGTTTCACCGCTTCCCACAACAAAAGCCGGGGCGGGTGGTGATGTTGAGTACCCCCGCGAAGGGTAGTGAACTGGCTCGGCGTTTTGAAGCTAAGTGGTGGTTGCGGCCATTGCTCGGGCAGTCCTTTGACGAGGGTTTGCGTGGAGATACCCCCGCCTGGCTTGCAACGCGGGAGTTGGGGCTAATTGTGGGGGTATCTCCTGTTGGTATACTGGCGCAGCTGACCGGTGGCCCGCTGGAGGAACCCAGCGACGGAACGGTGACCGTGCATGAAGCCATGATCGAACAGGCGCGCGATCAGCTGCGGCTGCCGGTAAGTCATGCTGGGATTCTGTTTAATCAACGCACGGCCACGGCAGTCTGTCACTTTCTGAAAACCGGTAAATTCTGACGCGCTGACTCAGCCATTAGCGACTAGCCATTCGTTCCTTATCCCTTCATTAAGGGATTGTTGCATATTGGATAAAGTGCTAGACTCCGCCAAATTATGTTTTATTTGAAGTGGGCCTTGAGCCCACTTTTTATTTACAGGTTGTGAAAATGCTTGAAGATAAGCTAACCAGGTTAGTCGCGTCAGCGGTAGAAGCACTGGGATTTGAACTGGTCGGGGTGGAATACCTTGCCCAGGGCGCGCACTCGATTTTGCGGGTGTTTATTGATTCAGAACAGGGTATTACCCTGGATAATTGCAGCAAGGTGAGTCATCAGATCAGTGGTGTGCTGGAAGTAGAAGATCTTATCCGTGGTAAATTTAATCTGGAAGTATCCTCCCCCGGACTGGATCGGCCACTGTTCACACTGGCGCATTTCCAACGCTTTACCGGCGAGGATGTTAAATTGCGCTTACGTCAACCACTTAACGGGCAACGTAAATTTAAAGGTGTCATCAGTGCGGTTGAAAACGAGCGAATTCAAATTGTGCTGGATGAAAATCAGGTTCTAGAGCTGGAAATAGATGAAATTGAAAAGGCGAATTTAATTCCAAAGCTTTAATTTACAGCGTAATCACAAACTAATTCGCAGACTGATAGTTGTATGGATGATCTCCCTTAGTGGAGGGGGTAACGGAGATGAGAAAATTGAAACAGGGGCTGAATCATGAATAAAGAGATTTTGCTGGTTGTTGATGCGGTTTCCAACGAGAAAGGCGTTGATAAAAGTATAATCTTCGAAGCAATTGAGATTGCTTTGGCGACGGCAACCAAGAAGCGTTACACCAATGATGTCGAAGTGCGCGTGAAAATCGATCAGGAAACGGGCGCTTACGATACCTATCGGCGCTGGGAAGTGGTGGAAGATGATGCCATGGATCAACCCGATCACCAGACTACATTGAGCGCGGCTCAATATGAAAATGCAGAGATGCAGGTAGGTGATTTTGTCGAGGAAGAAATTGAGTCGGTGAAATTTGGCCGTATTGCCGCGCAAACGGCGAAACAGGTGATTGTGCAGAAAGTTCGAGAAGCCGAGCGTAAGCAGGTGGTCGAAGCTTACCGCGAGCGTATTGGTGAGTTGGTGATGGGCGTGGTTAAACGTGTTGAACGTGGCAACGTTTATCTGGATCTGGGTAGCAACGCCGATGCTATTATCATTCGTGAAGACATGATTCCTCGTGAAGCCATTCGCATGGGTGACCGGGTGCGTGGTTTTATGAAAGAAATTAATGAGGAAGTTCGGGGGCCGCAATTGTTTGTCAGTCGTACCGCACCGGAATTCCTGGTTGAGTTATTCAAGATTGAAGTACCGGAAGTCGGTGAAAACCTGATTGATATTCTGGGTGCCGCCCGCGATCCGGGGTCGCGCGCCAAAATCGCCGTGCGCAGTAATGAAGCCCGGATTGATCCCGTAGGTGCCTGTGTGGGCATGCGTGGCTCGCGCGTGCAGGCTGTTTCTAACGAGCTGGCGGGTGAACGTATTGACATCGTGCTCTGGGATGATAATGAAGCCCAGTTTGTGATTAATGCTATGTCACCAGCGGTGGTATCTTCGATTATCGTTAATGAAGACAGCAAGAGCATGGATATTGCGGTAGAAGACGATCAGCTGTCACTGGCGATTGGTCGTGGTGGTCAGAATGTGAAGCTGGCCAGTGAGCTGACCGGCTGGACGCTGAATGTTATGTCGGAAGCGGATGCGGCAGAAAAATCTGACGTTGAAGTTCAGAAATCTCAGCAAATGTTTATGGACATGCTGGATGTTGATGAAGAAGTTGCCGTGATTCTGGTACAGGAAGGTTTTACCAGTATCGATGAAATCGCCTATGTGCCGATCAGCGAAATGCTGGAAATCGAAGAATTTGATGAAGGTATCGTCGAAGAACTTCGCGGCCGCGCCAAGGACATCCTCCTGACTCGCGCCATCAGCAGTGAAGAGGATTTGACCAGTGTGGAGCCGAAGGAAGATCTGCTTACTATGGATGGCATGAATAAGGATCTTGCTTACCAGTTGGCACACCACGGTATTATCAGCATGGAAGATCTGGCCGAACAGTCAGTCGATGAATTGCTGGAAATCGAAGGCATTGATGAAGAACAGGCGGCAAAGTTAATTATGACCGCACGTGAACCTTGGTTTGCAGAAGAGCAGAGCCAATAATTTTGGCCGAGGCAGGAGAATAATTTTATGGCTGATGTAACAGTCACACAATTTGCAGGCGTAGTCGGTATTTCGGTGGAGCGCTTACTCGCCCAGCTGAAAGAAGCGGGCGTTAGCATTACCAAAGTAGACGCAAGCATTAATGATGAAGAAAAAATGAAGTTGCTGGCTTTTTTACGCAACAAACATTCTTCAGACTCTGCGAATGAGTCGAAGGCTGCATCCCCAAAACGAGTGACATTAAACCGCAAATCAACCAGTGAGTTGCGGCAGACTTCCGGCGGACATGGTAGAGCCAAGTCAGTGGTGGTTGAGGTTCGTAAGAAACGTACCTATGTCAAACGTGATGAAACGCAGGAAGAAGATACGGCCGATGCTGAGCAGGCCAAGCTTGAAAAAGCAAAGCTACTGGCTGAGCAGCAACAACGCGAAGACGATGAAAAACGTCGGCAGCAGGAAATAGAAGCCAAACGTCAGGCCGAAGAAGAAGCCGAGCGTAAAAAAGCAAATCAGCTTGAGGAAGAAAAAAGACTCAAGGCAGAAGCTGAAATCAAGAAAACGGAGTCGGTGGTCAAAGCCGCTCCTGCCACTGAAGCCAAACCGGCGACAGAAGCTGAGACCCGCGGCAAGAGCAAGAAACCGGCTGGGAAGCATGATAAGTCGGATCGGGATACTCGCTATGGGCGCAAAGAATTACACGTTACTGCAGATAAATCGGGTCGTCGGCGCAAAAAACCGAAACGCATTGCGCGTTCTACGGAGTCTGCCACTGGTGAGCATGGTTTTACCCGTCCAACCGCGCCCATTGTGCATGAAGTTGCGATCCCTGAAACGATTAGCGTCGGTGAGCTGGCGCAGAAAATGTCGGTGAAAGCCGCCGAAGTGATCAAGGTGCTGATGAATATGGGTTCTATGGTGACTATTAATCAGGTGCTGGATCAGGACACCGCGACCCTGGTGGTGGAGGAAATGGGCCACACTGTTAAGTTGCTGGTTGAGGACGAACTAGAATCATCCTTGTTCACCGAGAGCCTCGAAGGTGATGCCATTTCCCGTGCGCCGGTTGTGACCATCATGGGTCACGTCGATCATGGTAAAACTTCACTGTTGGATTATATTCGTGAGTCCCGCGTGGCGGCCGGTGAGTCTGGCGGCATTACCCAGCACATCGGTGCTTACCATGTGCAAAGCGAGACCGGCAATATTACCTTCCTCGATACCCCCGGCCATGCGGCATTTACTGCCATGCGTGCTCGTGGTGCCAAGGTCACCGATATTGTGATTCTGGTGGTTGCCGCCGATGATGGTGTGATGCCGCAGACCCGTGAAGCTATTCAACATGCGAAGTCGGCTGACGTGCCGCTGATTATTGCGGTGAATAAGATTGATAAGGAAAATGCGGATCCGGATCGGGTTAAGAATGAACTGAGTCAGGAAAACGTGATCCCGGAAGACTGGGGCGGCGATACTATTTTTGTTAATGTCTCCGCACATACGGGCGAGGGTGTGGATACCCTGCTCGAAGCGGTGTTGTTACAGGCCGAAGTACTGGAACTGTCTGCCGTTGCCGAAGGCCCGGCTCGTGGTTCGGTTGTGGAATCCCGTCTGGATAAAGGTCGTGGCCCGGTAGCAACGGTTCTGGTGCAACAGGGGACACTGAAAAAAGGTGATATTCTGCTGGCCGGTCTGGAGTACGGCCGTGTTCGTGCCATGCTTAATGATAAAGGTGAGTTGGTAGAAAGTGCAGGCCCGTCGATGCCGATTGAAATTTTAGGCTTGTCGGGTACACCGATGGCCGGTGATGAGGCCACGGTGGTGGAATCAGAACGCAAGGCGCGTGAAGTGGCGATGTTCCGTCATAGTAAATCGCGTGATGTGAAATTGGCGCGTCAGCAGGCTACAAAACTGGAAAATATGTTTTCGCAAATGGAAGCGGGCGAAGTTAGCATGCTCAACATTCTGCTCAAAGCCGATGTTCGAGGCTCCACTGAGGCCATTATTGATTCACTTAACAAACTTTCAACCGATGAAGTGAAGGTGAAAATTGTTTCCAGCGGTGTGGGTGGGATTAACGAGTCGGATGTTAATCTGGCGGTTGCCGCCGGTGCGATTGTGATTGGCTTCAATGTACGAGCCGATGCGGTAGCCAAACGTCTGATCGATGAAGAAGGCGTGGACCTGCATTATTATAGCGTTATCTATGATCTCATTGATGAAGTGAAAGCGGCCATGAGCGGCATGCTGTCACCGGAAATCAAAGAGCAGATTATCGGCCTGGCCGAAGTGCGCGATGTGTTCCGTTCACCCAAACTTGGTGCCATTGCCGGTTGTATGGTGACTGAAGGTCTGGTTAAACGTAGCAATCCCATTCGTGTGTTGCGTGACAACGTGGTTATTTACGAAGGTGAGCTTGAATCTCTGCGTCGCTTTAAGGATGACGTTAATGAAGTTAAACTGGGAATGGAATGTGGCATCGGCGTGAAGAACTACAATGATGTTAAGCCCGGTGATCAAATCGAAGTATTCGAAATGATCGAAGTCCAACGCGAACTGTAGGTTCGATTACAATTGAACAGGGACGAGGGAAATAGCTGGGGTGGCTTCGAATTTGTACGACTGAAGTCGTACCTACAACGTATACACAGCCGTAGCAACAGCCATTTAACTCCCACGGTTTCCGTGGGAGCCAGAAAAACACACTTTATGAATGATATTATTTTCTCATGCCAAAAGACTTTAGCCGAACCCGCCGAGTAGGTGAGCAGATCCAGCGCGAGCTGGCCGTGCTTATTCAACAGGAAATAAAAGATCCGCGCCTCGGCATGGTGACCGTTTCCGCCGTGGATGTGTCGCGTGATTTATCAGTGGCCAAAGTTTTTGTTACCGTGTTTGATGAAGAACAGGACATGCAGCAAACGCTGGATGTCCTGGATCGTGCGGCGGGGTTCCTGCGCCACTGTTTGGGTAAAAGCATGAGTCTGCGCAGTGTGCCCACGCTAAAATTTATTTACGATGCCTCGGTGAGTCATGGTAACCGCCTGTCGAGTTTAATTGATGACGCTGTGAGTTCTGATCTTGAAAAACATCAGGATGACGATGAACAAGATCCACATTAACAGGCAGGTTCATGGCTCGACGTAGACGCAATAAAGGTCGCAACATCAGCGGCATTCTCTTACTGGATAAACCCGTTGGTTTAACCTCCAATGCGGCTTTGCAACGGGTCAAACGCCTGTTCAATGCGAATAAAGCCGGGCACACCGGTAGCCTGGATCCAATGGCTACCGGGTTATTGCCTTTGTGTCTGGGTGAGGCCACCAAAGTTTCTGGGTTTTTGTTGGACTCAAATAAACGCTATACGGGTACCGCGAAGCTGGGTGAACGCACGGATTCGGGGGATGCAGATGGTGAGGTGGTGGAAACCCGGGCAGTGGAGGCGTATGAGCAGGCCCGCATCCTCGACGTATTCAGCCATTATACGGGTGAAATTACCCAGATACCGCCCATGCACTCGGCTATCAAAGTGAATGGTCAACCCTTATATAAGTTGGCTCATCAGGGCATTGAGATTGAACGCAAGTCACGGCAGGTGGAAATTTTCAGCTTCGAATTACTGGAACAGCGTGAAGATGAGCTGGATATTGATGTGCACTGCTCAAAAGGTACTTACATTCGCACGCTGGTACAGGACATTGGTGAGGAGCTGGGTTGCGGTGCACATTTAAATGCATTGCGGCGCACAGGTGCCGGACCGTTTGAGCTGGAAAACAGCGTGACTCTGGATGAACTGGAAGCGCTGGCCGAAGACGGGTTTGCCGCCATGGATGCGCACTTGCTGCCAACGGAGTATGCCCTGTCGGATTGGCCACAGGTAAAATTGACTCCGGATAGCACCCATTATCTGCGTCAGGGACAGGCGGTGCAGGTGCCCAAAGCCCCGACAGACGGCTGGGTTTGCCTGTTTGCGGACGATGATTGTTTTCTTGGCGTTGGTCAGATATTAAGCGATGGCCGGGTTGCCCCCCGTCGATTGATCAATCCCGCCTGAATTTGCCGATATTTACCGGAAATAGACCATTTCCACAGGATTTAACTTGTCTCAGGTACCCACGCGCAGGTAGAATACGCGCTTTCTTATATTCAGCCAATTTTTTGTAATTACAGGAGCTTGCGATGTCAATTAATGCCGAAAGCAAGGCGAACATCGTTTCAACTTATCAGCGTACAGGTACCGACACGGGTTCTCCCGAGGTTCAGGTTGCCCTGCTATCCGCCCGTATTAACGATTTATCCGATCATTTTAAAACGCATATCCATGATCATCACTCCCGTCAGGGATTGTTGCGCATGGTCAGTCAGCGTCGTAAATTGCTCGACTATCTTAAGAACAAGGATCTTCAGCGTTATCGTGATCTGATTTCAGGTCTGGGTCTGCGTAAATAATTTTTCGTTAAGTTTATCGTTTGTCACGTCTCGTTTTAAGGAACCTTCATGGCCGCTGTTAAAAAAGAATTTAAGTTTGGTGATCATACTGTCACGCTGGAAACCGGAGAAATTGCACGACAGGCTTCCGGTGCGGTGATGGTTAGCATGGGTGAAACCGTCGTTCTGGTAACCGCTGTTGCCAATAAAAAGGAAGTCGCCGGTCGGGATTTCTTCCCCATGACCATTGATTACACCGAAAAGACTTATGCTGCCGGTAAAATTCCTGGTGGTTTTCTTAAGCGCGAAGGTCGTCCCACTGATAACGAAACCCTGACAGCACGTCTGATTGATCGCCCGATTCGGCCGCTGTTTCCAGAAGGTTTCACCAACGAAGTTCAAATCATCTGTACCGTGATGTCACTGGATCCTGCGGTTAGCCCAGATATCCCCGCCATGCTGGGTGCCTCAGCGGCCTTAAGCCTGTCCGGTGCTCCGTTTAACGGCCCGATTGCGGCGGCGCGTGTGGGCTATAAAGATGGTGAATATCTGCTGAATCCCAGTAAGGCTGAGATTGAAGAATCCGAGCTGGATTTGATTGTCGCCGGTACGGATGCTGCCGTACTGATGGTGGAATCAGAAGCTAAAATTCTGCCTGAAGATGTGATGCTGGGTGCCGTGATGTTTGGTCATGATGCCTTCCAGGTTGCTATTACCGCGATTCGTGAACTGGCCGCTGATGCCGGCACCGTTGCCTGGGATTGGCAGCCGGCAGAAGAAAATACTACGGCAAATGAGGCAGTGACTGCCGCCGGTGAGTCACAGTTTGCCGAAGCCTATACTATTAGTGAAAAAATGCCGCGTTACACCCGCTTAAGTGAAATTCGTAAAGAAATTAAAGCGAATCTGGTGGATGAAGACAGCGACAATTTAACCGGTGAAGATGTTTCTGACGCGATTGAAAAGCTTGAGAAAAAAATAGTTCGTAGCAAAATTCTTGCCGGTGAGCCTCGCATCGACGGTCGTGATACCCGCACTGTTCGTGAGATCACCGTGAAAGTGGGTGTCCTGCCTCGCACACATGGTTCTGCCCTGTTCACCCGTGGTGAAACTCAGGCATTGGTGGTAACCACCCTGGGTACCGAGCGTGATTCGCAAATCATTGATGCGCTGGAAGGTTCCTATCGCGACCCCTTCATGCTGCAATATAATTTTCCTCCTTATTCTGTCGGTGAAACCGGACGTGTCGGTACCCCGAAGCGTCGCGAAGTCGGCCACGGTCGTCTGGCTAAACGTGGCGTGCTGGGTGTGATGCCTGATATGGAAGAATATCCTTATTCTCTGCGTGTCGTATCTGAAATAACTGAATCCAATGGTTCCAGTTCGATGGCTTCAGTCTGCGGTAGCAGCCTGTCCATGATGCATGCCGGTGTGCCATTAACGGCACCTGTTGCCGGTATCGCCATGGGTCTGATTAAAGAAGAAGATAAGTTTGCGGTACTGACCGACATCCTCGGTGATGAAGATCATCTGGGTGACATGGACTTTAAGGTTGCGGGTACTGAAAATGGTATTACCGCCCTGCAGATGGATATCAAGATCGAAGGCATTACTAGAGAAATTATGGAAATTGCCCTGGATCAGGCCAAAGAAGGCCGCCTGCACATTCTTGAGAAAATGAATGCGGTTATCGACAAGCCACGTGAAGAATTATCTGAATTTGCTCCGCGTTATGTGACCTTCAAGATCAACCCGGACAAGATCCGGGATGTGATTGGCAAGGGTGGCGCGACCATTCGCTCAATTACCGAAGAAACCGGCACCACCATTGATATCAGTGATGATGGTACCATCAAGATTGCTTCCAGCGATCAGGCTGCGGCCAATGATGCACGTGAAAAAGTGGAACGCCTGACCGCCGATGTTGAAGTGGGTCAAATCTATGAAGGCAAGGTTGCCAAGCTGATGGACTTCGGTGCCTTTGTGACTATTCTGCCGGGCAAAGACGGACTGGTTCACGTCTCGCAAATCTGTGAAGAGCGGGTTGAGAATGTCAGTGACAAACTCAGTGAAGGTGAAATCATCAAGGTCAAGGTGCTGGAAATTGACAAGCAGGGCCGTATTCGCCTGAGTATGAAAGCTGTGGGTGCGGATGAATAAATCTGAAACCGCGAGATAAAAAAGGGCCTTCGGGCCCTTTTTTTGTGTCTGGGTGAAGGTAAGTAGCAAATATCTGGCACGCTATGTGAATATAATTTGTCATCATGAACCCTTTGTAGGTGCGGCTTCGCCCTACAAATATCAAATTGTTTTCAGACAAGATTACTGAGGAACTATGCCTAGATTCATTATTTTTCTCATCCCGTTGATATTAATTGTCGCCTGCAGTACCGGGGCGGGTATCGCCCCGCCACTGGAAATTAAAGCTCCTGAAATGGGCATGATTTATGGCAATATTCAGGCTCCGGAGCGGGTAACCAAAGTGACCTTGCGGGAGTACGGTAAGGTCTACATCCGTCCATTTAATCGTCCGCCAAGAGTACTGATATATAAAGATGGAAATTTCATGGCTGAGAATCTGGAACCCGGTAAATACATTTTCGGATCCATAACGACGTTGAATAAGCAGTATAATTTGGTACGAGAAAAGATCAACGCCTATCAACACATTGTCACCGTGCATCCGGGAGAGATTGTCTATATTGGTTCGTTTGAATTATTTGATTTACGCCCGGAAGACAACCGCAAAGATAAATTTGAAGTGTTGAGAATGCGCAAACCAAATGAGCGCACGATTATTAAAGGTCTGTATGAAAAATCTGTCGGCACCGGCTGGCAGGGATTGTTTGCGCGGAGGTTGATGGAGTTGCGTTGAAACGCCAGATATTTTTTTACACGTTTTAATCTGTCCATTTTTTAATCCCATTGGGTTTAATTCTCGGCTGTTTACAGCGAAGTAATATCGTAGGCGCAGCTTCGTTCGCCGCACATGTTCGTCTGAAGGCGAACCCACCACTCATATCCTGCCAGCTTTCTTAGTTTTTATAATTTTTTAAAATTAGATGTCTATGTAGATTCGGGTAAAGAAAGTTCTAAAATTGTATAGATGGAGATACGTGGAAGTTTTATAATAATTTCATTGAAGTTTTTTTCAAAACTGATCTTCTCAAAATCTGAACCGTCCGGTGAATATGCGCTTACATCAATTATATCTGTTATTCCAAATTCTTCCATATTGAGGCTAATTTCCCCATTTTCTATTTCTTCAACAGAATCTGTATCCCAGCTATAATTTTTATTGACAAGATGTATGAGTATTTTATTTTCAGTCATTTCAAACCCGGCATAAGTTGGGGTGTTCCAGGAAAATTGCACTGGAGATTCCCCAAAATATTTTGATAAAATCTCTTGTTCATTATCTTTGCTTATATCTGAAATCATTTTATACGTTTCAGTTCCTGTTGCTAACTGTGCAGAAGCATCATTGTTAGAAACATGAAGAATCTGTCCGCCTCTGCCAGTGAAGCGTTTTAAAACGTTAGTCTGGTTTTCAGTTAATATATGTTTCTTGCTTAAAAGTACTAAAGTTTTAATATTTTCAAGGGAGTTTTCACTAAAAGTATCAGCCATTAGCGTACCTGTTCCCTCAAGAATAAAGCGAGATGGTAAGCCATAAGTATCTAGAGCTATAATCCATCGAAATGAGTTGTCTTTTTCATAACCAGTGAAATCTTTTGATGTTTTCATGATGGCTATTGTTGAGAACTGATTTGTTTTTTCATTCACCTCTGGAAATAAATCAGGGTGTTTTTTTACAAATTTTGTATACGTTCCAAAAACTTCCGTTTGCAGATGAACATCTTCGGTTTTTTCTGAATCATAAATTTCTGCATCTAACTTTCTGAGGCTGTCTATGGTTTGGGTTCTTGCTTTCATTTGTTTCAAGAGAATATTGATTCTTTGGTAATCATATTTACCCCCACTGGCAAAACAAAGTGCAATTAATTCTTTATAAAAGTTATTTACGCTGCCTTTTTTGGCAAAAATGTGGATTAAAGTTGAAGAATTTGATGGGAATAATGATACTAATTTTCCTCTACCACGAAAAAATTTTACAAAAGCCTCAATGGTTCCATCAAAAGGTGTAGGTTTTTCAAGATTAACTTCAAATTCTGCCCAGATACCATCCGTATAATCCAGCAGGGTCATTGCACGATTTTCGCGAAGAAATGACCACCCGTTAAAGTGAAGATAAAGCTCCTGGTTATGTTCTTTTGCGGCATAATCTCTTATCTGGGTAGTGATATCCCTATAAAAATCTTTCGCCAACTCATTTTTAAAATCTTTCCAGTAAGAAAATAATTCGGATTGGATAAATCCTCCCCTCATTTCTGTTAAATCCGGCCCCCATGTTGTATTTATATATTTTCTTACGTGAAATGTTTCTACTGGGCCATCGTGAATCGAGGCAATTAATCTTTCACCGGCAGAAGACTGGAGTAAAAATTGTGTAAAGTTTTTACTGCAAAGATCGCAATAGCAGGCGTGACTTACAATTGATTTAACTGGGTCATCAAAAAGAAATGATGTTACTCCGTCATCCAAACCTGAACTAATCGCACCAACAACGGCAGCTCGATATTCTTTATGAGATTTGCAATGAGGTCGTCTAATTTCTTTAAATTCAGAATAATTTAATACATTTCCAAGTAACTTTCCATCGATACCAATTTTAAGCGTTGAACGTGGTGCTAAACCTTCTCGTTTATTTATTCCGTAATAACCGGAAATTTTCAACCCTGCATTTTTCACCACAGACTTTACAGAATTTCGCCATTGCTGTTTGGCATATCTTTCATTAGCCGTTGCTGTTGTATAGTTGAAAACTTTCATGCTATCTACGCCAATATCTTTTTTTAATTTAATTAAGCCTTCATAATCACGAACAGAAGATGCAACAACGAATTTCCGGTTAAAATCAGCAGATTTCAGCTCTGCATTGTTGTCAACTTCTTCTTTTTCAGGACTATAATTTTCACCATTATCTGTAGTGCAACTGCAATTGGCAAAAATCAAAATAGTTAAAAAAATAAAATTGCTTATAAAAAGTTTCATCACTATCTTCTTTTTTATTTTGTAAATGAATAGGCCGTATGGGCCTGAAAATTGTGGTATATAAATGATCTAGCAATAATGAGTAGTAGTCTGATATCGTAACTACTCACCCCTTCGATGGCTGAACACACTCTCTTCGTCATTCCTGCATGGTTTAGCCGGAATCCAGTGCTAGCAGCAACATAGATTCTGGCTATCTTAGCGATGGAGGAGGTGTGGTAGTGTGATGGGCTTCACCCATCAGGTTATTTCATGTGTAAAATTTATTTGTTCGCCCGATGATCAATCAAATCATCTACCACGGCCGGTTCAGCCAGAGTGGAAGTATCACCTAGATTATCCAGCTCATTGGCGGTGATTTTACGCAGGATACGGCGCATAATTTTACCGGAGCGGGTTTTGGGCAGGCCCGGAGCCCATTGAATGACATCCGGTGAGGCAATGGGACCAATTTCTTTTCTGACCTGTTGCACCAGTTTTTTGCGTAATGCATCGGTGTCTTCTAATTGAAGGTGTCGGAGTCAACATTTAACGAACTTGAATCTGAAACTTATGGCGCATGTTGACTCCGACACCCGGACTCTTTTTTTGCATCTTTTGCATTGAAAGAATATTTGTGAGCTTATTTAATCGCTCTGTTCTCTATCAAATCTTCTACCACGGCGGGCTCGGCCAGAGTGGAAGTATCACCTAGATTATCCAGCTCATTGGCGGCGATTTTACGCAGGATACGGCGCATAATTTTACCGGAGCGGGTTTTGGGCAGGCCCGGAGCCCATTGAATGACATCCGGTGAGGCAATGGGACCAATTTCTTTTCTGACCTGTTGCACCAGTTCTTTGCGTAATGCATCGGTGGCTTCCACGCCTTTAATCAGGGTGACATAGGCATAAATACCTTCGCCTTTAATCTCATGCGGATAACCGACCACGGCAGCTTCAGCCACCGCTTCATGTAAGACCAGGGCGCTTTCTACTTCGGCGGTACCCATGCGGTGGCCTGAAACATTGAGAACATCATCCATGCGTCCGGTGATCCAGTAATAGCCATCGGCATCTCGGCGAGCACCGTCACCAGAAAAATAATAACCGGGGTAGGTCGTAAAGTAGGTATCAATAAAGCGCTGATGATCACCGTAGAGAGTACGCATCTGTCCGGGCCAGGGATGGCATATCACTAAGGCACCACTGGCTTCTTTCTCATTTATCAGTTTGCCATCAACATCCATCAGACCGGGTTGAACACCAAAGAAAGGACGGCTGGCTGAGCCGGGCTTAAGTGGCGTGGCACCGGGCAGAGCCGTGATCATGTGGCCACCGGTTTCAGTCTGCCACCAGGTGTCAACGATGGGGCAGCGGCTGTCACCGACTACACGGTAGTACCACTCCCAGGCTTCGGGGTTGATCGGTTCGCCCACCGTACCAAGAATGCGCAGACTGCTGCGGGAGGTTTTTTTCACCGGCTCATCACCTTCGCGCATCAGTGCACGAATGGCAGTCGGTGCCGTATAAAAAACATTAACCTGATGTTTGTCCACGGCTTCCCAGAAGCGCGACGAATTGGGCCAGGTGGGGATGCCTTCAAACATAAGTGTACTACCGCCAATGGCCAGCGGGCCATAGACGGTGTAGCTATGACCGGTGACCCAGCCGACATCGGCGGAACACCAGAAGATGTCGCCATCGTGCAGATCAAAGGTGTATTTGGTGGTCATTGCGGCGTAGAGTAAATAACCCCCGGTGGTATGCACTACGCCTTTGGGTTTGCCGGTGGAGCCGGAAGTATAAAGAATGAATAACGGATCTTCGGCATCCATTTTTTCTGCCGGACAATCGTCGCTAGCCTCGGCCATAAGCTCGTGATACCAGACATCATGTTTTTTGTTCCAGTCAATCTTGCCACCAGTACGGCGTACTGTGAGAACGGTATGCACATTGGGGCAGTGTGTTACAGCTTGATCAGTATTCGCTTTTAGGGGAACGGTTTTACTGCCGCGCAGACCTTCATCGGCGGTGATAATGATCTGACAGTCAGAATCCAGAATGCGATCTTTTAAGGCTTCCGGTGAGAAGCCACCGAAGACGACAGAATGTACGGCCCCTATTCGGGAGCAGGCAAGCATGGCATAAGCGGCTTCGGGAATCATTGGCATATAGATACAAACCCGGTCGCCTTTTATTACCCCACGGCTCTTCAGTATATTGGCCAGTTTGCAAACCTGTTCATGCAGTTCGTTATAAGTGATTTTTTTATCGACCGAGGGATCGTCACCCTCCCATATGATCGCGGTTTGATCGCCACGGCTGGCCAGATGTCGATCGATACAGTTAACGCTGACATTCAGTTTGCCGCCTTTAAACCAGCGGATATGGCCTTTATTATAATCCCAGTCGAGTACGGTGTTCCAGGGTGTATACCAGTCGAGAAAAACCATAGCCTGCTCGGCCCAGAAGCCGGCGGGATCATCGATAGATTGCTGATACAGGCGAAAGTAGTCTGCTTCAGTGATGTGTGCTTGCGCGGCAATGTTTTTGGGGACGGGATAGACTTTTTCCTGCGTCATGGTTTTCTCCTGAATAATAAAGCGGGAAGAGACAGTCAAAGTTTAATTATTAACTGTTCATGAGGGTTTGATCAAGCATTGAAAATTGTGATTTGAACTAAATAACGGTTCCCAAAGGGTGTCGAGTTATTCTCGCAAAGATGCGACGCTCGCCATGTACAAAATTATGATTTTTTTTGCGTTCTTAGCGTTTTTGTGAGATTTCAAATACCTACACCAAAGTGGACAAAAAGTTGGATGCTTCTTTAGTCTTTGCTCTGTCGGTTCTGTAGTTCAATGTCATAAATATAGCGTTGTATTTTTGCTGAAATATCGGTGCTGAGGTTGCGGAATTCGCAGCCGAAACGTTGTTTGCCTGTAGGATCATCCGGCCTCATGGGCAACTGGTTCATGACTTCAATATTTACCAAACCAGACTCACCATTGGGCAGAATCAAACGGGCACTATCGAAGTTCATGCCGGATTCAAGTTTATATTCAACTTCTTCAACCTGTATCGCCAGCCCGGCAATGCTGATGTCGAGTACAGGATAGGGAAGCAGAACATCTTTATCATGGATTAATTCACACAATACCTTGTCACGCAGGGGCACTCGCACCCGATAAAATTCACGCCGTTGTACCCAGAGCAGAGAGTCTGGGATGGTGCAGGCAAAGGCAGGTTTGCCGTGCAGTTTGGCTTTTTGTAAATGGTTTGTTTTGAATTGGGCTGTGACACCATCGTGTTGGGTTTTGAAGACCACATGCTTACTTTTCAGCATTTTTTTATTGGTGGCTTCGTTCGAGCCATAATCTAGTACTAGCAGATTTTTATCGGGCAGTATATCAACGATTTGGGTAAGCAGAGAATATTTGCCGCCGCCGAAATGTGCTGTGATGTTGTTTTTACTTTTACCGAGTTGACGTAGTTTCTGAATGATTGCAGCTTTGCTCTCAAGCAGATACTTATCATAATTGTCAATCTTCGATTGCTCGGTATTGTTGGTGGCTGATTGCTCTTGCTCGTTTATCATGAAGTCAGTTGTTGTTACGGTTATCCGTAATTGCAAAGTTTTAGTTGAATATTTTCTGCCACCAGCGGCGACGATTACCGGTTTGTGGCAGGTCGCTTAGATTGATGGGCACCTCAAGTGACAGAGTCCAGCCGGGCAAGGGCGGGTTGTCGCTGAACCCGCAGGATACGCCGAGATTATTGGGATCATATATTTTGATTAAGCTGGGATTTTCGCGGTTGTCGGCATAGACGATGCCGCAGTAATCTTCTTCGTGTTCCTTGCGTAACAGCTTATCAATTTCATTGATAAAGTGTTGTAGCTGCCCGGTGTCTGCACAGATCCGAGGTGGTGTTTCGCCTACGGCGTAAATATACCAGCGTATATCAGTCTGCTCACGTAGTAATTGCCAGAGCTGATCCAGCTGTGGCCAGCGTAGCATGCTGGTAAAGGAACCTCGGTAGGTTCTAAGAAATTCCGGATCGGTGTTTGAGTCTGTGAGCACTGCTGCTTTAGCCATGATTCGTCCATCAAACGCTTAACTTACAGAAATAGTAACACCTAATCAGCTCTTTAGACAGGTCAGACTGCTGGCTCTGGCACTTTTGTCACTTTCTTTGGTACAGATTTTAAGCGCCAGTTTTGTTGTGCCCATTGCCAGAATTCATCCAGCTTTGCATTGCCAAGATCAGCGGGTGGAGACTGGCCGAGAAAATGTAATGCCTGATAAAGTTGGGTAACTGGATGGTTGAGTGGAAGTGGGGTTGCGCCGGTCTGTTTACTTAGTTTCTCTCCCGTTGAAAGAGTGACCACGGGCAGGTGGGCATAGTCAGGAGGGGCTGCACCGAGTTGCTGGATAATGGCGAGCTGACTGACGGTGGTCTCAAGCAAATCCCGGCCGCGCACGACTTCGGTAACATTCTGTTGCATGTCATCAATGCTGACGGCGAGCAGATAGGCATAATAACCATCACGCCGTAATAGAATAATATCACCACTTTGTTGGAATATATTTTGTTCGATAAGTCCCTGAATAGAATCTTCAAATCGGAGTATTGTGTTTTCTGTTCGCATGCGCAGGCTGAGCGGCTGACGACTATTGTTAAATGTGAGATGTTTTTCACGACAGGTTCCTGGATAACGCCGAATTTTCCCCCTGGTGCCAGGGTTCGCCTGAGCGATTTGCTGGCGGCTGCAGCTACAGGCATAGAGTTGGTGATTCTTTTTTAATTGTGACAAAGCCTCTTCATAAAAAGCATACCGCTGGCTCTGGTAGGTGATCGGGCCATCCCACTCAAACCCATATAATTCCAGCGTTTTGATGATATTTTCGCTGGCACCAGGGGCTTCCCGCGGGGGATCGATGTCCTCAATTCTTAGTAGCCAGCGTCCCTGTTGAGATCGGGCCTGCAGATAACTTCCGAGAGCGGCTACCAGCGAACCCAAGTGCAGCGGGCCACTGGGGGAGGGGGCGAAGCGGCCAATATAAGGTTGCCTGGTCTGTTGCTCAGTCATACCAGCGGGTAAAGTCCTCGACCTCGATACGCGGTAGGCGGTATTGGTTAATCGGTTGTTCCATGTCGGCATAACCCAATGCCATGCCGCCGAGAACCTGTAGTTCATCACTTAACTGCAGCACTTCTCTAATGATGTCAGGGTACTCAGCCAGCGAAGCCTGTGGGCAGGTGGCGAGATCATAGTGGCGGGCGGCAAGCATGATGTTCTGCAGAAACAGGCCCATATCCAATAGTGAGCCGTGCCCCAGATTTTTGTTCACAAAAAATAGCAGACCCACCGGTGCACCGAAAAAATGATAATTACGATACCAGGCCTGTTTGCGCTTTCGCTCTTCTTTACGGCCTATATTCAATGCCTTGTACATACGTAATCCACACTGCAGTCGGCGGCCTCGCCAGGGCTCTACCCATTTTTCCGGATAATAGTCATAGTCCGGATTTTCTTTCTGGTTATGTTCACGAGCGGCAATAATATTATCACCGAGTCGCTGCTGGGTTTCACCCGTCACTACCACCACCTGCCAGGGCTGGGTGTTGACGCCCGAAGCTGCCCAGCGTGCGGCATCGAGAATGGCATATACCGTTTCCCGGCTAACGGGTGTGTCCAGATAGGCGCGGATGGACTGACGCTCATTGATAGCTTGTAGAATATCCATAATTACCCTGTTTTATTCACCTCAGTTTGGGACTATAGTTGTGTGATAACTAAAGTCTGTGCAGGCAACGCCGACACAGACGGAAGTTCAATATTTATTATCTCCAGCATAGAGGGAAAAGCCTTGTCGCGTAAAGAAGAAGAAATCCTTGTGATTCACAGTGCAAGGGAAGACGGGGGGCGGCTGCGGCCCAGCGACTGGATTGAGCGTATCTCTTCCACTCTGGCCAGTTTTGATGGTGACCGCCGCCTGCATTATTCACGCAGCGTGCAGCCGTGCATGATTGGCGATGAAAAATGCCTTGTGGTGGCAAGGGGCCTGGAGGATAGCAATCCCGGTGCCTATGAGTTTATTATGAATTTTGCCAATAGTAATAAACTGAAAATAAAGGAAGATCGCCGCTTTGATGATCGCGCTTTACCGGTCTGAAACTTATTTTTTCTCGTAGCCGGGAAGGGGATGAAAGGCGGTATGGATGTAGGCTATCAGTGCCTCTATTTCCTTTTTCGTTAATACATTTTTCCAGGCTGGCATGGTCGTTTCAACCAGACCTTCTTCGATGGTATGCCGGAGTCTTTCCGGGGTCATTGCCGACATTACCTTTTCATCACTGAGATCACGTGGACGGGGCTCAAGAAAACTGCCAATCCAGTTTTTTCCCGTGCCATCGGCGGCATGGCAGAAAGCACAGTTAACCTCAAAAAGTTGTTTGCCTTTTTTTTCCATCGATGAGAGAGAAGTGAGTACGGGTGCAACGTCGTGGCGGGCATAGACTGAAGCTTCGCTGGTAGCATCGATCTTCAGGTAGTCGGCGGATGTATTGTTGCGTGGAAAGGATACCGCGCTGGCTTCCCAGACCGGGCCTTCTTCGTGTACGTATGAGCGATCATGACAGCTGATACAGGTATCGAGAAATAGCTGGCGACCTTCTATCTGTTCGGCGCTTAGCAGATCCGGATTTTCATCGAGGGCAATTTCGCCGGTGGCAAAGGGGTAAGCGATTCGATAGCGTTCATGATTGGGCCAGCCATTTGCAAATGTGTGGTAGCGGGTATTTTCTTTTTGCTGAAGAATAAATTCATGGCGCACAAAATCTACTACTTGTTCTATATCCCGAGGGCTTAATATATTCATGAAACCGGCCATGGCGGTATCAGGGTGCCCATCACGCACACTTCGAATCATACTTTTCCGACTCAGTGTTCGTGCCTGCAGGCTGGTAAAATCCCGAGGTGGTGGGCTGAGGAAACGGCTGGAAAGGGTGCGTGCATCGCCGGAATAGCCATGGCAGTAATAGCAGCGGAAGTTATAAATCTTGCGTCCCTGCTCGTGCGCCTGCTGATTGAACGGGGGCGGTTCGAGGTGATTTTGCTCGTTTGCGGCCAGTGCCGGTCGGGGGCTGAAAAGTCCGGCTGAGAGGAGGCTCAGCAAAGCCGGAACCAGTAGTACCGGTAAGCCGAGTTTAAAATTTAAAAATAACACAGCGGCGAAAGATATTATTTTGCCTTTTTCTTCCCGGCCGGATCAGTATGAATAAATGCCTGAAAAACATATTCGCTGATGTCGGCTATTTGCTGGGGCGTGAGAACCAGATCCCAGGATGGCATTTCAGTACCAAGCTTGCCTTTGGAAATGGAGGCGTAGAGAGCGGGTCGGTTAAAGCGCTTGAGTGAATTTTCACGTAAAAAATTGCGCGGACGCGGGAAAATGAAATAGGCGCGCGGGCCTTCACCATCGCCCTTGATGCCATGGCATTCGACACAGTTTTGCAGGTACATTGCATGACCGGTTTCGGCGTTACCTTGCAGGTTATTTGGCAGGGCAGCACCCATGTCGGCGGTTTTTAACTGGGCAGTATTCTCAGTTTTGGGCAACAGACGGCGGTTGACGACTCCCATTTCTGAGAAATTCTTACTGCTTGAGGCTGGCGTTTTGGCGGCAGGTTTGCCGTAGGCATGGGTGCCTGAAATGCCGGAGGGGGCTTTGGGCTGCATGAATGCACTGCGGATATAATCAACAATATCGGTAATTTCATCTGTGTTGAGCTGACCTTTAAAGGCGGCCATAGGGGTATCTTTAACGCCATGAGTAATTGAGTTAATCATGCGTGGGCGGCTTAATTCTCGGCGCGAGGCTTCACTGGTAAAGTCACGTGGACGGGAGCGGAGCAGGTTACTGCCCCATTTGGCGCTGCTGCCATCATCACCGTGGCAGACGGAACAGGTATGGGCATAAAGTCGCTTACCTCGGCTGACGTCACCCGCACCCACCGGGGGCATGAAGATTTTGCGAATATAGTCAACCACGGCCTCAATTTCTGCCTGACTGAGTTGCCCTTCCCAACCTACCATTGCGGTGCCGGGCAGGCCCTGGCTGACGGAATGAACCATACGTTCACGGGTCATGCTGCGAGCACTCTGTTGTGTAGTAAAGTCTCTAGGTGGCGGTTGCATGCTGGATTCCGCGTGGGATTTTCCGTCACCCTTATCGCCGTGACAGACGGAGCAATAGTTGTGGTAAATAAGATCCGCTTTTATGCTGGATGTTGCTGCCTGGGTCTGGGTGCTGAGAAATAAACTACTAACAAGAATGAGCTTGCTGAGCTGCAATAATAATTTGTTGTATTGGGGCATGCCTGTCTCTTACGGGTGACGGTAAATAGAAAAGTGATAATAGCGTACTTTGATAGTGTCTGTGTCAGTAAAGCAATTATGATACCGGTTTTCAGGTTTATGCATGATTTGGATTAAGTTGATAAAATTTGGTGGGTATCCCGTTGAGTCAAACATCAAATACTGGCATTAATATTGCTACTTTTATTCTTTATCGGCTATCCGCTTTTGCGTTCTCATTATTGTCTTGTTTGATATAGTACAAGGGAATATTCGATCAGGATGGATGAAACATGCTAAGGTCATTCTGTGTGAGGTGCGGGCATAAATGTCATGAAAATTTTAAATTTTACTGGAGCTTGATCTACATATGGGTAATAACCGACAGAACATCTATGTAATTTTATTGGCTGGATTTGTTCTGCTTCTGAATGCCTGTACCGTGGCCACGGACAAGGTAGAAAAAGAATTTATTATTCCGGTATTTCCCCTGCCACCGGAAAAGCCCCGATTTATTTATGAAAAAGTTATTCGTAGCAGTATTGATGTGGTGACAGAAGATTCCACCAATGCCTTCCGGCGCTTTGCTACCGGTGAGCGCCGGCAAGGTGATGGCTTTGCCAAGCCCTTTGATATCAGTGTGGATAAGGGGCGTATTTTTATCGGTGATACTGTTCGCCGCACGGTGATGGTGATGGATCCGGCGGGAACAGGTAAATATTTTGAAATCGGGCGAGAAGAACCGGGGCGTTTATTTATGCCCTTAGGGCTCGCTCAGGATGCGGCAGGTAACCTGTATGTTTGCGATGGAACCTCCAAACGCGTTACTGTTTATGATCGGGATGGCAAATACCTGCGCGTACTGGGAGGCAAAGATTATTTCAGTCGGCCATCTGGTATTGCGGTTGATCCTGAAGGACAGCGGGTTTATGTGGTTGATACCGGCGGGGTGGAGAGTCAGGATCATCGGGTGCGTGTTTTTGATGCGGTTGAAGGAAAGCATTTATTTGATATAGGCACACGGGGAAGCGAGGATGGTCAGTTTAATTTGCCTCGCGATGCGGTATTGAGTCCGTATAATCATGAACTCTATGTTGTCGATGGGGGGAACTTTCGAGTTCAGGTGTTTGATGCTGACGGTAAATTTATTCGTAAGTTCGGCGATGTAGGTCGACGTACTGGCCAGTTTTCCCGGCCCAAGGGCATCTCGGTGGATCGTGAAGGTAATGTTTATGTTGTTGATACTGCCTTTGGCAATGTCCAGCTTTTCACCCCCGATGGGAAACTATTGATGTTTATTGGTAATCGAGGTGGTTCAGATCAGCCCGCAAAATATATGTTGCCATCAGGTGTTGATGTTGATGATGATGGAAGAATTTATATTGTTGATCAATTTTTCCGTAAGGTCGAAGTCTTCAAGCCGACAGGGCTTATGCTTGATAATGTATCCGTAAAGAAAGTTGATAATATTCAGTCGCAGGAAACTGAAGCTGAAAAAGATAAATCAGGTAGTTAATGAATCGTTGTACTATATAAACACGATTTTTTTTGTATCAGAAACAGATCTTAATCGATAATTGTAATGTCTTAATGAGCTTACGATGGAAATTTTTTATCCTGATTTTTATTGCTCAGTGGGCGATGGCTACGGCGGTATTTGCGACCGATAAAACAGTTTCTTATTCTGACGCGGGAAAAATAGCAGGCTGGATTAAAAAAGCCAGGATTAAAATAGAAGATATTCCCAACCCACATTGGCAGGCGGAGGCTTGCTCTGCATGCCATAGGGCAAAAGCAGGGAAAAAGAATTTACATTTGCGTGCTAAAGGGATCAATGCCACTTGCAATAACTGCCATATGGCACTGGCTGATCATATTCATATTCATCCATTAGACGTTGCAGTTCCGAAAAGCATGAGCAAACGTATGCCGGCATCTTTTCGGAAAACATTAGGGCGAAAAAATAAATCGGGAGAATCACTCAGTTGTTCCACCTGTCATGATATATTGATGCAGTGTATTGAAACGCGTTTCCCGGATAAAAAGATTAACCCGAAATTTATTCGGGGTGGGCCATATCGTTCGCGCACTCAGCTTTGTTATCAGTGCCATGACAACAAAGCTTATCAACGTTTAAATTCGCATGATCAAATAGCTGATGATGGTGAAGTTCTGATAGATAAATGTTTGATTTGCCATATGCGTCTGCCTAAAGAACTGGATGATGGAACAGTAATTAATGCCGAGCTTCAGATTAAAACGGACTATTCAGCAATGTGCCTTAATTGTCATCGATGGACTCCACATCCCGGAGGAGATGTTCTCTTTCTGGACAAGGGCGGCCCTATGCATCTGGTAAAACCTTCTGCCGGGATTCGCCAGCACATGCTGAAAATGGAAAAAATTAATAGTCTTATTTTGCCATTAGAAGAAGATAACGGGAAGATTTATTGTGCAACCTGTCATAATCCACATGAGCGTGGTGTTCTTAAAAATAAACGGGCAGCAAGAGGTGCCGATGAGCCTAAGCGTTTGCGATCGAATCCGATGTGTGAGAACTGTCATGATTTATAATGTGGGCATAAATTTTTTTAGCAACACTTGTACGTATTAAAGACTTTTGATGTGATCTAAAACAACTGCCCTCTATTTTGATGGTGATAATGTAGTGTTGTTAAAAATCAGAGCCGCTTAAAAATTTTATTTTGATGATGTCTCTCGGGGGAGAGGGAGTAATGCAAAAAGTGTTAAAGTTACTTTTATTAATAATTTTGATAAGTATTGGCTATAGCCATGCTAGTTGGGCAATTGATGGTTTTGAAGACGATGAGGGTTGTCTGCTTTGCCATAAATATCCCAAAATGGGACGTATTACTGAAAATGGCACGCAGCGTCATTATTATATAATCCCGCATATTTTTAGTAAAACAGTTCACCGCAATGTTCCCTGTACCGATTGTCATAACTATATAAAACAGTTACCACATCGTGAGGTGAAAGAAGGGGTTAAATGCGATACTGAATGTCATTCAGTAAAAAATCCTGCAACAGGAAAAAATTTCAGTCACAAGCCTATCTACGATAAATATATTAAAAGTACGCACGGTCGCAAGAAAGTTGCGGAAGGTCATGATCAGGACAAGCCTTACTGTGTCACCTGTCATACTAACCCAGTTTATAACCCTGATGAAGATAAGGCACCGAAGCGCATTGTTGATCGCTGTGTAGTCTGCCACGAAGATAGTAAGTTTGTTACTAACTGGTATCGACACACCAGTCGGCGTATTCGTGAAGTTAAACGCTCATCAGAAGAGATTGTGGAGCTGTGCTCGAATTGCCATGGTGATAAACGTCTGGTTGAGCGGCACATGGCCGATGCAAAAAAAGATGGCAGAGAACTCGGGCGTAAATACCCATATGCAGTGGAATCATACAATGAAAGTTTTCATGGCAAAGTCACCCGCTATGGCTACAAAAAAGCGGCGAACTGTTTAGATTGCCATGCGGACTATGAAAATTATTATATGTCGGTGCATTTCATTCGTCCGTCACGTGATCCGGTTTCTCCTGTAAGTCCTGAGCGCAAACTGAAAACGTGTCAGCGTTGTCACACTTATGCGGATGAGAACTATGCTGCACTGGATCCGCACCCAACTAGTTATAAAGATGATAATCCTTTCCGGCATTATGCAGAAATTGTTTATGGCTGGGTGGGTGATATTGTTCTGGCCTTACTCGTGGGAATGGCCATGTTTGAAACAGTCGGGCGTAGACGCGATGGGGTTATCTGGAAGATTAAAAAGGGTTCTTCCTGGTGGCGGCGTTCGAAGCGTGGACGTGACAGAAAGTTATGAGCAATATTAAATGATGAGTATAGGTAATAATCAATGAATTTATCAGCAGAAGCACGCCGGGTGCTGGAAAAATCAATGGACATTAACAAGGTCAGTCACAAGGAGCGTGATGAAATTGAAAATGTTATTGCGGCTATGCCGGATGATCGGGTGTTGTTATATAAAAATGTTGTCTCGAATCCGATTGGTGATTTACCCCGCTATTCGATTCATATTCGTGTTCAACATATGTTGACGTTTGTTACATTTTTGACCCTTGCTTTTACCGGGCTACCGATTGCTTTTATTGATCATTTTTGGGCCGAGCCATTGAATGCCATGATTGGTGGCGTTGATGTATCACGCATCATTCATAGAACCATTGCCAGCGTGATGGTGTTAAGTATGATTTACCATGTTTTTACCATTACCTTCGGGCCGATGGCCCAGATATTAAAAGGGCGTTTTGAAATTCGGCGCACTATTTTACCCGGATTAAAAGATCTGTTTGATTTTAAGGATGACATGCTCTATTTCAGCGGTGCTAGAAAAGTGCGCCCGGAAATGGATAAATTTATGTACAAGCAGAAGATCCATTATTTTGCGGCTGCCTTCGGTAATATTGTGATGATCGTTTCTGGATCTTCTTTTCTTTTCCCGGAATTCTGGGCCGCCATATTGCCTGTCGAGATAGCCTCGCACTTTCAGGAAATGATGCGTCTTTCACATCCACATGAAGCCTTGCTTGCCTTGTTAGTCATTGCTTTCTGGCACTGGTACAACGTGCATCTTGCCCCTGGACGTTTTCCTATGCAGTGGACGTTTCTCACCGGGAAAATAACACGGGAACATCAGATTGAAGAACATTTCCTTGAGTATCTACGTAATTTGGTAGAAATACCGGAAGAAAGGGAATATTTGATGGATCTTTTAAGCGCGCGTGAATTGGGTAGTGAGGCTGAGAATGATCTTGCAGTGGACGGCATATCTCCATGATACAAACACTAAAATGGTATCAGAAGCTGATTGCCTATAGTGCTTTGTTTATGGTTTTTCTTTGGACTTTATTTGGTGTATTCACAATATGGTTGTATCTAAGTGAATATTTTAGTGGATAATTTGGATTTAAGTCATGCATGAATCAGGGGACATCCTAACAGTTTTTATTGTTATTTCGGTATTGTTGTTTATGTTACTGGGTATCGCCATTTTGGTGATGATAGATCATAAAGCGAAAATACCCGGTGCATTTAACAGTGATCCCTTTAGTATTTCAGGTTTGAGGCGTGAGCACCCAGGCTTGAGCTTCTTGACGACTATTATTCTTGGGGCGGTTATTCTAAGTTTGCTATTTGAAATCTCGGTGGCATTCGGGGAAAAATTCGGGTTTTTTAAAGAAGAGGAGAAGCCTGAATTATTGCAGCAACTCAAAGAGCATCGGTTCTCTGAAGAAATGCGTCATTTTCACAATGTTCGTACAGTTGATATGGTCAATGAGGGTAAGAAACAGGCCTGTTTTTATTGTCACGGTGATTACCCGCATTCGAAAACTCGGATGATTCGCACGCTCCTGAATATGCATACTCAGTTTGTGGGTTGTATGACCTGTCATACAAATGAAGAGAAAATTCCGGAAGATAAATATAGTTTTGCCTGGTTGAACTATACTGGTATTCATGTCAGCGGTCCGCATTTTGGTACCAGCCTTAATCCTGAAACGGGTTTTCTGGTAAAGACCGATGATTATTATTCCAAGATTGTTGTTTATGCAGAGATTGATGGTGAGAAAACCCTGATGGAGGCAATCGAAGACAAGCCTGAAGTGAGTGAGTTTTTGAAAGTCAAAGATCAACTATCTGATGCAGATAAAGAAGCAATGAAAAAACGCATTCACAAACTTGTTCGTCGCAAAGGACGTTTTTGTGACCGTTGCCATGCTGCCGAGGATAAGAGCTTCCTGCCGTTCCGTGAACTGGGGTTTTCAGAACAAAGAATATTTGATGTTACCAACCTGAATATTATTGGAGTGGTTAGCAAGTATAAGAATTTTTACCTGCCAAACCTTTTCAAGAAAGAGTCAAACAATCAAAAATAATGTTGTGATTTTAACATTTGTATTGTGTTAAAGTTGACTGATTCTGAGCAGGAGAACGCATTTGGCTACTTATAATTGGCTTTTATTATGCGTTAGTTTTTTTTGTGTAAGTTTTCTTTATATTGAAGCTATACAGGCAGATGAGTCGGTTGTCACCGCTATTCAAGCAGACGAGACTATTGTCGCTGCTGCTCCCATTCCCATTCCTTATCAAAAGATGTCCTTCCTGCGCTATCTTACTGGCGCAGGAAAGACACGATTATCAATGCCAACCGATGTTAGTGTTGATAATAACGCAGCCTATGTTGTTGATGGTGGAAATCATCGTATTCTTGTTTTTTCTCTTCATGATGGTAAGTTAATTCGCAGCTTTGGCGGGCCAGGAAATGGCCATGGGAAGTTAAATAGCCCGGTAGGCCTGAGCGTTAAGGAGGGTAAGGTATATGTCGCTGACAGGGAAAATCGGTTAATTCAGGTTTTTTCAATAAAAGGTGAATTTTTACATCAATTCAAAGTGATGAGTCGGGGCAAGGCGGCACGCCCAATTGATATTGCGGTTTCTGCCAATGGTCTGGAATATTATGTTAGCGGCAATCGTAATAGTCGCTTAATGGTCTTTAACCCAGCAGGTAAGTTATTACGCGAGTGGGGGGAAGATGGTTTAAATCCAGGACAGTTTCGATTTCCTGGTTCGGTTATCGTATTGCCAGATAAACGAATAGCTGTGGTTGATGTGTTAAATACGCGAGTGCAGGTATTTGAAAGAAAGGGTGGATTTTCTGTCCAGGTGGGTGAATGGGGAGTGTTACCGGGACAACTGGTGCGACCGAAAGGTGTGGCCATTGATACAAATAATAATTTTTATATTTCTGATAGCTATATGGATGTGATTCAGGTTTACGACAGTAATTCACGTTTGAAATATGTTTTACAGGCAGATAATAATTCACATAAGCCAATAACGCCTGCGGGTATTACGGTTGATCAGCAGGGGCGCTTATATATTGCTGAAGTGTTAAAAAATCGGGTTGCCGTATTTCAGTTGCCGAAATAATGATGAAGTGCATACGTCCGCCATGCCTACAATACCAACTAGCTTGCCTTCTACTTTTTCTGATGAGTATGTTTTATTGGTCTTATGCTGAAGCTGCTCGCTTGCCTTCGGCTAAACGTGAATGTGCGACCTGCCATATTATGTGGCTAAATGAATTTAAACGCGATGATGTTACAACACTCATTCCTTACGACCCAAAGCCGGTTGAAAAGAGCGGTAAGCAGGATATCGTCAGCGCTGAGCGTATGTGTTTTTCCTGCCATGATGGCTATGTCATGGATTCTCGGTTTTTATGGAAAAATCGGGATCACACCCACCCTGTTGGTGTGATCCCCAGTGACAGGGTAAAAATTCCTTTGCTCGAAGAGAAAGAAGTTTTCCCTCTGAATGATGACGGAAAAATTTATTGTGGTACCTGTCACTCCGCACATGGTGTGGACTGGAATCAAAAAGAAGCACCGATATTTCTTCGCGTTCTGAATATCAATTCCAGTATGTGTATGATGTGTCACGGTGATCGAAAAGAAGGTGGTCCGGCTTCGGGTAATCATCCCATTAATATGAAATTACCGGAAATTCCTGCCGTCTTGAAAAAATACGGATCTAAATTCAGTAAACAGAATGAAGTTATTTGCCAGTCCTGTCATCGTGTGCATGGCTCCACAGGTAAGCGATTATTAGTCCGCGATAATCGCGAGTCACGCCTTTGTACTTCCTGCCACAGCGATAAAAATGGGATTCGGGGGAGTAAACATGATCTTGGGATCATGGCGGCAGAGGAAAAAAATATAGACGGTAAAACGGTCGCAGAATCCGGTCCCTGTAGTGCTTGTCATATTCCGCATGCGGCAAAAAAATCACATTTATGGGCGCGAGATTTTGCCCGCAATGTCGATAAAGTGTCTTCTTATTGCCTGGGTTGCCACATTGAAAAAGGCCCCGCGCATAAAAAGACAGTAGGTAAAAATACGCATCCGGTTGCGGTTCCTATTACGCGTCTTGGGATCAGCGCAAGTATCAGTAAGTGGGTGAGTAAGTATTCATTACCAGAAACACTTGCTGATATTATTCCCTTACCATTATTTGATGTGAGCGGAAAGCGGAGTAAAAAAGATGGCAATGTAACGTGTTTAACCTGTCATGATCCGCATAAATGGTCGCATAAAAAAATTAACGGCAAACAGCCTGATCCTTTGAAATTGGAAGGTGACGGGAGCAATAGTTTTCTGCGTATTGCTCATGATGGTAAAAATAGCTTATGTACAAATTGTCATCGAAAAAATGCCAGTGTCGTCTTGTCGAAACATAATCTTTCTATTAGTGCAGCCAAAGAAACGAACACTTCTGCTAGAACAACGGCGGATAATGGCGCATGTAGCGCTTGTCATCTTCCGCATAATGGCAACGGGGCGTATATGTGGGCAAAGAAAACAGCAGCAGGAGAGGGGGTTGAAAAGTTGTGTGTCAGCTGTCACCGCAAAGGTGGTAGCGGCGCAGACAAATTACCGGGTGAACATATGCATCCTTTGCATGTTAGCCTGGATGTATTACCAATGAAGGTTAAGCCGGGTTTACCTGTCTTTACAACAGATGGACGCCGGGATAATAAAGAGGGCGGCGTGGATTGTGCAAGCTGTCACAACCCGCACCAGTGGCAGCCGGGTAAGCGCAAGAGTTTATCGGGTCAACGCGCGGATGTTGAAGGCGGGATGAATACTAGTTTTCTGAGGTTGACGGCAAATAATGATGCCGAACTTTGTTTGCACTGTCATCGTGATAAGGGCAGTATTTTAAAGACAGATCACGATATGCGGGTAACCGCACCGAAGGCGCGTAATAAAAGTGGCCAGAGTACGAGTGCATCCGGTGTTTGTGGCCAATGTCATTCTATTCATAGCCCGGTTATCCCGCAACGGCTCTGGTCTCGAAATCCGGGGCCGGGTGAGGATGTAATGGAAACGATGTGTCGAAGTTGCCATCAAAAAGGGAATATTGCAGAAAATAAAATTCCACCGAAAAAAACCCATCCTAAGCGGCTGGTTCCCGCTAACAAGGGCCGGATGTTCGGTGGTCGGGCGGGAAATATTCTGGCTCCCGTGTTTACTGCCGACGGCAAACAAGCCGCTGTAGGATTAATTACCTGTCCGACCTGTCATAACCCTCATCAGTGGAATCCGGCAAAAGCCGTGAAGGGTACGGGCCGGAATCGAGAAGGTGATGCGACGAACAGCTTCCTGCGCCATCAGTATACGGAGTACTTCCTCTGTAGTGACTGTCATGGTGAGGACTCCCTGTTCCGGTATAAATACTTTCATTGGGAAAAATCTCGTACCAAGCACCATTTATATAAACCCTGAGGGCACAGTTTGAGTCTGGGGTTCTCGATACTGGGATTGGGACTGGTTAATATTCCCATATTTGGTATGTGAAGTTATAAAACATCATATAATCAAATACTTATATTTTGGCAGGGATATTGCAGTATAAGAAGCAACACTGTTAAATATTATCAAATATCTGACAATGATATTTTATCTGATTGAACTACACAGCCGGAGGGGGCTATGAACATACAAATAACCAATAGAAAGACTATGCTAGCAGGCGCAGTAATTGCGCTAGGGATCCTATCTGTTAATGTTGCGACTGCGGGCGTTTCAGTTACCAAACATAATCTTGGTAGCACAGGTACGGGCACTAATACCTTTGATGGTACTCAGGCCATTTGTGTCTTCTGCCATACTCCACATGGCGCGGATAACTCTGCTTCTGTACCACTGTGGAACCGGGTACTACCCAGCTCTAGCGCATATACTACATATGATTCTCTGGGAACCACCAGCCTTGATGGCGCGGTAGCACCAGTAGGCTCTGTTTCGATCGCCTGTTTATCTTGCCATGATGGCACCCAGGCTATGAACGTTATGATCAATGCACCGGGTTCCGGTGGTTATGATCCTGCTGGTTCTGCACTTGCAGGAACCTGGACCGGGCCTGCCGGAACAGCAAGTCCAGTGGGTTCATTGAATTATGCAACTGGAAGTATTGTAAACATCGGTACCGATCTGAGTAACGACCACCCGGTTGGTATTCAGTATGGTGGTGGTGGTGCAACATCTGCTGATGCTGATGGTGTTTTTGGTGGTGCGATGGCTGATCCGGACTTCATTCCTCCTTATAAAGCAACAATCAACACTAAGGCGGTATGGTGGGTTGATACGACGATAGGTACTGGCGGCATTCGTGAGAAAACAGATATGCAGCTTTATACCCGTGCCGATCTTGGCGCAACCGAACCATTCGTAGAATGTGCAAGTTGTCATAATCCGCATACCAGTGATAATCCAACCTTCCTGCGTATTGCCAATACAGGCAGTGCTGTTTGCCTGGCTTGCCATACCAAATAGTCAGGACTGGAAATTCAGGGAGTTGTTTGGCCCATGGTGATGGGAGTCACTATGGGCCAATTCATTTTAAACGGTCTTAAAATTAACAAGGTGCCAGGCGTGAGATTACAAGCAAATTATTTTTCATCCAGATTGATTGGGCAAATAGTTTTGCCTGGTCTTTTTTTATGCCTGATATTTTATACAGCCAATGCTGATGCCAGGCTGAAATTAGAGAAAATGGATGACGCTGTTTATGCTTATGTTGGTGAACAGGCAATTAGTTTGGATGAATACAAACAGTCATTACAGGGGGCGGTTAAAGGAAAATTTTATCACGGAAAAATTCCTGAAGGGAAAATGGAAGAGGTTCAGCGAGATACAGGTAAAGAATTAATTACCAATATTTTAATGCTACAGGAAGCACAGCGCCGGAAATATACGGCAGATAAAAAATATGTTGAAGAAACATTAGCTGCAACAGTTAAAAATTATGAGCAGCAGTATGGAAACAGTGAAAAATGGCCCGAATACAAAGCCCGGTTTGTTCCAAATCTTAAAGCACATTTAGAGAAAAAAAATATTGTTGAAAAGCTGGAAGAGGATATTAAAAAAGCACCTGTGGCAAGTGTAGAAAATAGTAAGCAGTATTATTTTGATAATAAGGAAAAGTTTACTTCACCAGAACAGTTGCGGGTCTCAGTTATTCTCTTACAGGTAATGCCATCTTCCCCGGTTGCTGCCTGGGATGAAGCGATGGCTGAGGGTGTGAAAATATATAAGAAATTACAAAATGGCTCAGATTTTTCTGAGCTGGCAAAACTTCATTCAGCCGATGCCAGCGCTGAAAATGGTGGCGATCTGGGTTACTTACATAAAGGTATGTTGGCAAAAAAAATACAGGACGTTATTGATGATATGAAGTCAGGTGAGACATCCAAACCGATGGAAGTATTGAGAGGCATTACAATATTCCGGCTTGAAGATAGAAAAGAACCTGTATTGAATTCATTTGAGAAAGTAAAAGATCGTGCCGGACGTTTATGGCAGAGAGAGCAGGCAGGAAAAGCGAAAGATGAATTCATCAAGAACTTATGGGATTCATCTGAAGTAAGAGTAAACACTAAATATTATAAGGAAGAAATGGTAAAGCCGGCAGTAAATTGAAAGTAAATGAGCGTGTAATAACAGATTTCTAATTCCAGATAGCTTTGGTCTGAGATCTGTTACTAAGGTACTGGTATGAAACCCCTGTTGTTGAAAAATTATAAAGCCATTATTGTTGTATCGATGCTTTATTTCGCTGCAACAAGTGTAATGGCTGACATGATTATGGCTCCGATTCGCTATTGGGGCGATATCAGTTATGAGCACCGAGTAGAAAACTATAATCAAAGCGAAGATCAGGTTCGCAAACTCGCGACAGTAAATTTAAGAGGCAATAGTTTTGTCTGGCAACCCTGGTTTGCCCGTATAAATGGTGGTGTGGGTTTGACCTATAATCGCCTGGAACGGGAGAATAGTGGTAATTCAAATGGTGAAATAATAACAGGGAATGCACAGGCGGTCATGTTGCCACAGAGTCGTTTTCCCCTTGAATTGCATTTTGATAGTCAGGATAGCCGGATAACCGGTGAAGCACTTGGAAGCAAACCGTATTCAAATACTCGTTATGGCCTTTCTCAAAAATATCGTAGTCTTGATGGTTCACTGAACGTACAGGCAACTTACGACAATAACCTGCAACAAACAGAGGGTCAGCCTGAAGATACCAGTGATCTTTATACGGTGAGTATCGGCAAGGTTATTAAGCGACATCAGTTAAATTTTGATGGTAGCCGAGAAAAAGCACTTCGACGTTCCAGTGAAATCAACTATACAAGAAATAATGCCGTTGCCCGTCACAGTTATCGGCCTGATTCTTATTTTTCGATGGAGAACATGGCCAGTGTCGTTGAAACTAAAGACGACACCACACGGTTCGTCAATAATAACAGACAGTTACAACTAACGTCCAACTCATTCTGGCGGCCACAGAATCAAAAAATGTATGGCAATGCGGGGGCGAGATATTATGCCTCGCTGAATAAAAATGGTAATCTTAGCTCCGACAGTAAAACACTGAATGCTTACGGGGGGCTTAATTATGATGTTAGTCGCGCCTTTCGTGTTACGGGTAATTTAACTGCGAATGGTATAGAGAGTACTAATTCAGTTATTTTCACCTCTACCCAGTCAGTGGGGGCAAGATATAATCCAGAGTTCATCCGTCTTGGGGAATATCAGTATAACTGGAATACCTCAGCTAATGCTTTGAACCGCAGTGGCGGGGAGTTCCGGGGGAAGCATTTAACCGGGCAGCTTGGGCATAATATAATGCGGCGTTTTAGCACACGCCCGGGACTTGAATACAGTGCTAATTTCAGTCAAAGTTTTGTCACAGAATATGACACGGTTGCTGAAAACATTAATCGCATCAATAATAGTTTGTCCTTCACCTGGCGCAATGGCGAAGGGCTTGGCAATGTTTATGTACGTTTGATGGGTAGCGATTCACGCACAGTTGCCAGCCCCAGAAAAGAGCTTTATCAGCTGGTGAATCTGCAATTGACCAGCACGCAAACATTGACACACAAATCTGTATGGACGGGTAATATTACTGTTAATGCGACAAAAAATGAATTGCCGAATGCATCTGCTGTTGGTTTCGCAACCACGTCATCAGCAAATATTGTTTATCGGCATGTTATGGTTTTCAATGTCCCTCGTTTACATTTTATTTCAGATCTAAAATATGATACTGAGCTAAGTAGGCCGGTTGAGATAAATCGTGAAAAGCAAGATAGAAGAATCTGGGAAAATAGGTTGGACTATTCATATGGACGTTTGCAATTGAGGTTAAGTCTGCGTGTTTCCAAGATAAACAGTAATTCATATAATATATTGATGTTTAGAATAAAACGTTTATTTGGAAATTAGTGTGCAGTGTTGTTGTAAATATTATTATAAATTTAAATGGGGGATTTATGGGTTTTAATTTGGTTTATGTAAGCAAGGAGCGAGTGGGTTTATTATTGATCCTTTTGCTTGTTTTTGTAGGGTTGAGTCAGAGCCGCCCGGTTCATGCTGAGTATGGCGATCTGGTGCTCAATGAAAATGCAGAAAAAGAAGGGATGCCGCCAGCTATATTCCCGCATTGGTTTCATCGGATTCGTTTTCGTTGCAAAGTTTGCCATGCTGATCTGGGTTTTAAATTTAAAGCCGGCGGCAGTGGTATTGATATGTTGAAAATTATTGATGGCCAGTTTTGTGGTGCCTGTCATAATGGTGAAATTGCCTGGTCGGTAGAAAATTGTAATCTCTGTCATTCAGGTAAAGACGGTTTGAAGACACAGGTTCATGGAAGTACCTTGAATAAACTAATCATACCGGCAAAAGACAAAAACAAAAAAATAAAGTAGGGGAGGCACAAATGAGATATCAAATTAAAAATTTTTCTGCTTATAGACTATCTGTGTTTGCCCTTGCAGTTATGTTTATGTTTTCCACACAAATATCTGTCGCGGCTGATCCAAATTCATTTAACCGCCTGATGAAGAAAAAGGAAGAAAAAAATCTTCCGCCAACTCTTGATGGCATTCATGATTCGGAGGGTGAGGGGACGGCTACTCTGCAGCCACCTAAAGAAGCTTTTTCAAATATGGTGAAAAGCAAAGCGGGAAATTACGTTGACTGGGTTAAGTCATTAAAAGAAGGAAAAATTAATCCTCGTTATGACAGGTTGGATCCGAATGCTAAACCCATCATCATGGATCTTAATATTGTCAGAGAAGTGAAAGGATCAATGCCAGACGTGGTGTATCCGCATGCACAACATACTGAATGGCTTGATTGTTCAAATTGTCATCCGGCAATATTTATTCCGCAGAAAGGGGCAAACCAGATCAGCATGGCTTCAATTTTGCTCGGACAGAAATGTGGAGTATGTCATGGTAAAGTTGCTTTTCCTATTACCGCAAAAACCTGCAGAATATGCCATTCAAAACCAAAACCTAAAAAGGCAAAAAATAAAAAACAGGTTAAGAAATAAATAGTGGTATAAGAGCAAGATATGTCTAATTATTTTAGTAAATATAATAAAATCGAGTTCGGTATCTGCCTGCTCATACTTTGCTTGAGTTTGCAAACAGGGTTTTCTACTCTTTATGCGGGTGAAAATATTGATTCAGATGAACTTGATAAAGAGAAGAATGCGACGCTTAATAAACTTAATCTTCTTGGGTACATTCTTACGAAATCTAAACGCACAAAGGAAGTGCAGGCCAGTGGTAATGCTGAAGCTATTTCTATACTTGGCATGGCATTTCAACATTACAATGAAGCTAAAATTTTCATGGGGAAAAAGGATTATAAAAAAAGTGATGCTGAAATCCAAAAGAGTTTACAACGAATTTCAGTTTCATTTCGTATGGTTGTGGATAAGGAACGAGAGGCTGAAATTTCTGGTGAGCAATACAAGCTTCTCTATAGTCGAGTAAAAAACTTCAATGATCTGTTTAATCAGCTGCCAGCGGATAAAGTGAAAGGGATCCTTGATTCCGAACAGGTTAACCTGTTGATTAAAAAAGCTGAATCTTTATATGCTACTGGAGATTCGAAAATGGCACTTGAACCGCTGGAAAAAGCAGCAGATATGCTGGAGCAAGCGCTCAGTGATGCAAGAAAAAATGAGACTGTCGTTTATTCACTGGATTTTTCTACACCTGAAGATGAATATGACTATGAGTTGGAGAGGAATGACAATTACACGCTGCTTGCGAATATGATTTTGGATAACAACTCAGTAGAAAACAGGAAAAAATTGCCCCTGATAAGGATGTTAATGAATAAAAATGAGGAGCTGGTGGTGGAGGCAGAAAAACAATTTGTAGATGGTAAAATAAAAACGGCGATCACGCTATTGGAAAAGGGGAATAAAACGCTGGTCAGGGCTTTGCGTTTGGGCGGCTTGACCCTGTGAAATTTAATCGCATAGGGAATAATGTGGTTTCCAGGATCGTCATGCCTGGTGAAAATAATCCCTACTGTCTAATCTAGTATATAGTGAGAGCATCATGAAAACATTCAGTATTATAATGATTCTTCTGTCTATTTTTTATACGGAAAATAGTTATGCAACGCACAGTGAAAAGCAGTTACATAAGTCGGCTAAACAAACACAGCAACAAATCAAGTTTGTTGAAAAACTCTTAACTGTTTCTTCAGCGGCACAAAAAGTCAGGGCCAGTGAAGATGTTAATGTCAAATCACTCTATCGGGCGGCCAATGATCTTTACAATAATGCATTAACATATATGGAAGATCATAATGTTGAAGCGGCGGCAGAATCACTCTTTCATGCCACCGAGATGATGTTCCGTGCGGTTAAAGTGGCAGGCAAGAAGGCAATTGTTAATGACAATGATAAACGTCTGTTCGATGCACGTATGGATAGTATTAACGCACTGCTGGATGCTATGGTGCGAATTGGTAAAGAGAAAGGTCTTGCTGAAAATACGGATAAAATCAAAAGTATGGCCGATGCTGAAATTGCGAATGCCATGGCATTAATGAAAACCGGGCAGCCATATAGTGCACGTAAAGTGATCGATAGTGTCTATGTTGAAATTAAGACGGCCATTAGCGAAATGCGTAACGGCGACACGCTGGTTAGAACCTTGCATTTTGAAACGAAAAAAGATGAATATTTATATGAACTTGATCGGAATGATACCCATAAAATGCTGGTGACATTGTTGCTGGAAGAAAAAATGAAAAATCCAAGAACAAAAAAACGGGCACAGAGATTTCTTGATAAAGCGGCAGCCTTACGAAAAGATGCCGAAGCATTTGCAGAAAAAGGTGATTATGCAAAGGCAGTGGAAGTTTGTGAAGAATCAACAAAGCAAATTGTACGTGCAATTAGAAGTTCGGGCTTCTTCATACCGGGATAAACCTGTGATATTGAATCGATACTATTTGAGACTAATATGGATCAGCACACTGGGAATATTAATATTGCTACCATTTATCAGCAGTGCCGGTTCAAAGTGGCGTGAACTATCTAATGATAATATTCATGATCCGGAAGGTCCTGCGATGGGCGTGCTTCAGGAGCCATCCGAAGCCCTGTCAAAATTACCAGCGGACACCAGTGGCAATATGGTTAACTGGGTGAAAGCACTGGAAGACGGTGTTATCAACCCACGTACCAATATACTTCCGGAAACGAAGATACGGATCAGAAACAATGATCTTTTTCTTGAAAATACAGGAGAAATGCCGGTTGTTCGTTTCCCTCATCGCGCCCACACTCTCTGGCTTGATTGCAAAAACTGTCATGAGAAATACTTCATTTCAAAAGAAGGGGCCAACCCGATTACCATGATGAAAATTTTACAGGGTAATTATTGTGGTCGTTGTCATGGTGCAGTGGCCTTTCCTTTGACAGAGTGTAATCGTTGTCACAGTGTTCCACGCAATAAACTGGAACAGGCCAAGGTCAAGGCCAAGGCCAAAAGCAGGAAGTAATGGTGTTCACACTGCTGAGGCCTAAATTTTGGCGATTGCTTATTAGCGCAGGGATTATTTTATGGATGTTTCCCCTGCAGGCTGAGTATGGTGACGTTGTGTTGAATAAACGTGCAGAAAGCGAAGGTATGCCGCCTGTTGTCTTTCCGCACTGGTTTCATCGCATCCGTTTTCGCTGCAAAGTTTGTCATTTTGAATTAGGTTTTGAAATGCGTGCAGGAAGTAATAATGTGACTATGCAGGATATTATAGACGGCAAGTTTTGTGGCATGTGCCACAATGATGAGATTGCATGGGGCGTTGAAAATTGTGATATTTGTCATTCAGCCAAACCGGGCATGAAGAGTAAGATCCATGGTGGACATTCCACTGCCGGCCCGGGATTGTGGTAAGGGAGCATATTATGCAGCAGACAGGTTTTACCCCAAATTCTTTAACACAGATTGAATCTGTTTTACTCAGGTATAGCTTGGGTTTCACTTTAGTGCTGTTTACCCTGTTGACCGGGTGCGCGGATATGAGTAGCTCGACCTCCCCTGTAAATGCAGTATCAAGTAACGGCTTACTTACATCCTGGCGTAGTATTGATAGTGGAATTCAGGAGTCGGGTAGTGCGGTAGCCGCGCCGGGTGGTTATCTGCAGTTAGGCCGTCCTGTTTCAGTGGCCACCTGGGCCGACTATGTTTATATTGCCGATGCGGGCCGGCAGGCTATTCTGCGTTATGATTTGCGTAGAGAAACCTTTTCTGTTTATTACCGGATGCCGATTACTCCCGTAACCCGAATTATGGCAACTGCGGGTGAATATCTTTATGTAAGTGATCCACAGCGAAGCCGGATATTGTATCTGGATCGTGATGGCCGGCTGTTGCGGGAAATTAAAGACTTTAATTTGAAACAGCCGGTTGCGATTGCCGAAGATTTTTCGCGTGGCCGGATCCTGGTGGCGGATGCATTTTACAATCAGGTGCTGATTTTTAATAAGTTAGGACGTTTGATTCGTGTCCTTCATCCTGTTGATGAAACTGCCGCACCGCTTAGCGGACTCACTGACATGGTTGTAAAAAGGGATAAAATATATTTTCTGGATGGTAATCAGTCGCGGGTTGTGGTTACCGATCTTGATGGTCACTACCTTTATTCCCTGGCCGGAAATAGCTTGAAGCAGCCGGTTGCTCTGGTGGTTGATGATGCTGGCCGGGTTATTGTTGCTGATGCTTTTGATAATACCATATTATTTTTTATCGATCAGGCTGAGCATAAAACCACAGCAATGACCGAATCAGTGATGACCATGCAATTAGCCGATATGGATCTGCATGAGAACTGGTTATATCTGGCCGATGCTGCGGCCGCAAGAATTCAAATTATGAAACTGCATTATCCTGTTGCCCCCGTGGTTGAGAAACCTTGAACATATCTACTGCTCAGTTTGTTGCAAAGAGTTGGTGGATGCTGCTGCCAATATTCTGTCTGCTTTTCCTGAACGCTTGTTCAACTACACCATCTCATCTTGAATTCAGTATTAAAAAGCAGGATCTAGACCGAGTTTGGCCCGCCTTGCCTGAAGTACCGCGATATCGCTATGTGGGTGAGCTAACGGGTGAAGCAAATTTCACTTCTACGAATGAAAACAGCAATGCTTTTACCACTGCTTTACGCTGGATAGCGGGCCTGGGTCAGGAATATCTTAATCCGAAAGTATTGCAGCGTCCGCAGGCCATCATGGTTGATGATTCTGGTCGGATACTGGTGACAGATGTTAGCCGTCAGGCCATCTTTAATTTTGATGTGGCGCGTGGCGAATTAACGATTTGGGAATGGGCGCGACCGGGTGTCCGTTTTGTTGCCCCTATTGGTATTGTGGCGGGCAAAAATAATGAGGTGCTGGTTGCTGATGCTGAACTGGGGCGTGTCATTCGACTGGATAAAAATGGAATTTACCTGGGAGAGATGGGAGAAAACATTTTACGCCGGCCAACCGGCCTGGCTCGGGACCCTGTTCAGGGCTTAATTTATGTTGCAGATACCCGTGCTCATGACATAAAAGTATTCAATGATCAGGGGCTGCTGGTCGATACATTAGGTAGGCGTGGCGATGGGCCTGGGGAATTTAATGCGCCTACGCATTTGAGTTTTGTCGGTAATAAACTGTATGTTTCCGACACCCTGAATTCACGGGTGCAGGTATTTGATGCTAGTGGTATGTTGCTTAAATTATTTGGTGATCGGGGCTTATATGTGGGTAACCTGAATCGGCCCAAAGGTGTGACGGCGGATGATGAGGGTAATATTTACATCATAGAATCATATCGGGATCATCTTTTAATTTTTAATGCAAATGGTGATTATTTACTGCCCATTGGCGGTACTGGAAGTGGAATAGGCGAATTTTATCTGCCTTCGGGTATTTATATTGACCCGCGTAATCGGATATATATTGCCGACATGTTTAATGGTCGGATTGAAGTTTTCCAGTATTTGGGAGAGCGAGAATGAAATGTTGTAATAGGTTTTTGTTGTTTGTAGTCCTGTTTTTTTCAGCCGTAGCGCATGCTGCAACGGTGTCGGATATTGCTAACACTGTGCATAACCTGTCCAGCTCCGGGCCGGGCACGGTGACCGCAACAACAGAATCACAGATTTGTGTTTTTTGTCATACCCCGCATGACGCCACCCAGGTACCGGCTGCACCATTGTGGAATCGCACATTATCGCCTGAAACCTATACCCCCTATGATTCCTCCTCGATGGATGCCGTGGGTCTGAATCAACCCGGTGGCAGCTCTAAACTTTGTCTTTCCTGCCATGACGGTACCCTGGCTCTGGGTGCGGTGAATGTGTTGAATGGCCAGAGCAATGCGATGATTGATCTTAATGGAACCTCGATAAGTGGAGGTATGCCATCGGGCAGTGGCACACTGACCGGTTTTACTCGCAACCTGGGGACTAACCTCACCAATGATCACCCGGTTTCTTTTTCCTATGACAGTACCCTGGCACAGGCCGATGGTGAGTTGCGTGATCCTGCGCTGGAGTCTCATATTGCCGATCGGGTAGCCGGTGTGCGTCCACCGCTGGTGCCGTTGGAAAATGGTCAGATGCAATGTGTGAGTTGCCATGATCCGCATCTTCGTGATGTTAATAATGCGGTTAATATCAAGTTTCTGCGCCTCAACCGTTTTCAGGTTAGCAATCCGCTGGGGGGCAATTTTGATCAGGATAATGACATGATTTGTCTGGCCTGCCATGACAAGCTCGGACAGGCCTGGGCCATGTCGGCACATGCCGATCAGACTGTTGCCGATGAGATTTATACGGCTATAGCGGCATCACGGCGTGATTTTCCAGATGGTGCACAGGTCTGGGAAGTGGCTTGTCTGAATTGTCATGATACCCATACCGTTCAGGGGTCTCGTCGTTTATTACGCGAAGGCACCGACAGTACTGCAATCCCGAAAAGCGCAGGCAACCCGGCGATTGAGGAAACCTGCTACCAGTGTCACTCCAGTGATGGGGGGGTACTGCTGGGACAGGGAGGCGCGGGTTTCCCTGTGCCGGACATCAAAACGGACTTTACTTCGATTCGTCGTATGCCAATTACCAATATTGATCAACCTGCCGGTTACGAAGTGCATGATATTACGGATGCTAATTTTAGTGAGCCAACGATATTATTGGGCAAGGGCAATTCTCAGAACCGTCATGTTGAATGCACCGATTGTCACAACCCGCATCGGCTGCTGAAAAATCAGAAGTTCAATGGTAGCGCTGGTAATACGGTGGGCACGCATGAGCACGATGCGACGGTGCAGCATAGTAATGTCGCTTCTGGGGTTCTGCGTGGATCACGAGGAGTGGAACCCATTTATGGCTCCAGCACTTGGGGCAGTCTGCCGTCTCAATATCTGGTTAAGCAGGGCGATGGCGGGCTGGGGGGAGCAACTTCGGTGAGCAGCGCACACGTCACCCGTGAATATCAGGTTTGCCTCAAGTGCCATTCGGATTATGCCTATGATATCCCCCCTACTCTGGGTGATTCTGGTGGCGGCACGCCCAGCGGCACAAATGGCTTGTTAGTGTTTACTAATCAGGCTATGGAGTTTCAGGCTCCCTCGTCGGATCTAGGTGAGCCGGGCGGTAACCATCGTGGCTGGCATCCTGTCCTCGGGCCAACGGGACGCACGGCTGCAGTACGTGGCACGACACCGGCTGTTTTTCTCTCTCCCTTTAGCGATGATAGTGGTATCAATATTGGCGTACAGACCATGTATTGTAGCGATTGTCATGGCTCGGCCACGGCCAATGGGACTTCTGAGCCTCCGGGTGGCCCCGATGGTGCACCCTGGGGACCGCATGGCTCAACCAAGGACTTCATTCTCAAGGGGGACTGGAACAATGAAACCGGCACCGGCCAGCCCGATGATCTGTGTTTCAAGTGTCATAATTATGATGACTATGCTAACCCGAATAACTCGGCTCCCAATACCAGTGGTTTCCGAGCCGCTACAGGAGGAGGCACGGGAATGTGTAGCGTTAGTTTTAAATCTACCAACCTGCACATCGGTCATGCCCGGCGCATAGGCAACATGGAATGCTCCTGGTGTCACGCCGCTGTTCCTCACGGCTGGAAGAACAAGGCTCTGCTGGTGGACATTAGTCAGGAGAATGGTCAGGCTCCTTACAGCAGCGCACCCTATTACATGCAGGCTGTGTTGGGTGGTGGTGGGCCGGTGAACTGGAAAAGCAGTGGCAACTGGACCTCCAGTGACTGTGGTGGTGCGCGGTGGATGGGTCGTTCCTGTCGAAATCCACCCTAAGCCATAGCGACGGGTAAACTACTTCTGATTATGCATACCGTGTTGCTGCAGCTAGCATCGTTGAAATTGACGCTGGTCATTTTCGTGCTTTTTTGTGCCAGCGTGGTGCTGGCCTACTTTACCCAGTGGTCACCCGCCTGGATTCTTGCCCTACCGTTTATTTTATTTGCCCTGAATCTTGCTGCGGCGATTCTCAGCAGCCCCGTTTTCTGGCGACAGCCGGGTTTGCTGGTTTTTCATCTGGCCCTGCTGAGTTTGATTATTCTTCTTGCGATCAGTCGGCTGACCTACCTCAAGGGTCATCTGGAAGTGAGCGTCGATGAAGTTTTTAACGGTGAGCTGACCGAGTCTGAGAGTGGCCCTTTTCATCCCTGGCATTTACAGGACGCGCGTTTCCAGCAGAAAAATTTCACTATCGGTTACTCGCCGGGGATGAATCGGGACCGCACCCGCAGTCAGGTTATCTGGCAGGATGAAAACGGTCTTCGGCAGGCGACGACAATTGGTGATCACTATCCGCTTATTCTGGCGGGCTATCGTTTTTATACCTCACATAATAAGGGCTTTGCGCCCAATTTTGTCTGGTATCCTGCTGACGGTGGTAAGCCGCAGCAGGGAAGTATTCACCTGCCCAGTTATCCGGCTTATGAATACCAGCAGGCACTGAGCTGGACGATCCCAGGAACGCCACATGAAATCTGGACGCTACTGGAGCTGGATGAAGTCGTTCTGGATGAAAATCGCAAATCAGAATTTAAAGCGCCGGAGAAACATCGGCTGGTGATCCGCTACAATGGTAAGCGTCAGGAACTGCGCCCTGGGGCATCGATTCTGTTTGCTGACGGGCGTTTAAAGTATGAAAGTTTGCGGGTATGGATGGGCTATGCCGTGTTTTATGACTGGACAATTCCCTGGTTGTTAAGCGCCTGTGTGATGACGGTGCTAGGCATGGGCTGGCATTTCTGGCGCAAATTTGCCGCTCGCCCCTGGCAAGCTGAGGACTAATTAGATGATGAGAGAATGTTGGTTAATGTATGGAAAGTGAAATCCAGCTGCTCTGGGCGGCGGTGGTGCTCTATGTAATTGCGGGTTCACTGGCTATTTTTGCCGTGGTACTGGGCAAACGTCCAGAGAAAACTATTCTTGCCTTGCTGGTGACGGCCTTGCTGGTGCACGGGCTTTCGATTGGCCTGCGCTGGCTGCGGCTGGATCATGGCCCCTATTTGACCATGTTTGAAATTCTTTCCAGTAATATTTTCAGCCTGCTGTTTATGTTTGCGCTGGCTTATTGGCGTTATCGCGCGATTCGTCCGGTAGCCGCACTGGTGCTGCCGCTGATGTTTATTATGATGGGCTGGTTGATGCTGTCGAATCCGAATGCGGGCCATTTGCCACCGACCTATGACACCACCTGGTTGGTGATTCACATTATGTTCGGCAAAGTTTTTCTGGGTGCGGTGCTGGTTGCGGTGGGCATGGCCGGGGTCGTGCTGCTGCGTGCTGCAGGCCTTGGTGAACAGAAATTTGCCCGTCTGCCGGATGACAGGAAACTGGATGATCTGGCTTATCGGTTTATGGCGCTGGGCTTTATTTTTGAATCCTTGATGCTGATTGCCGGGGCGATCTGGGCTCAGGATGCCTGGGGACGTTACTGGGCCTGGGATCCTTTGGAAACCTGGTCATTCATCAACTGGATTGTACTGGGCTTTGCTCTGCATCTGCGGGTGACGTTAAAGCCGGCTCCAGTGCGTGGCGCGTTGCTGATTATGACGGTGTTTGTACTGGCATTTTTGACCTTCTTCGGGGTGCCGTTCATTAGCCAGACACCCCACCAGGGTGCTATTTGAGCAATGAGTGAGAGCGGTTTTTCATTTATAGAACGTGGTCGTTCGCGGCTGGCCGGGGGCTGGCTGCTACTGGCATTTCTGGCCATGGGCATTTCCACCCTGTTTGCCTTTCTGCTGGTGATGTTACGTACGCCCTTTATTAATCCGGGCTGGATCGATGCGCGATTCTTTACTCGGGCTCTGGTGTTGCACGTGGATTTTGCCGTGATCATCTGGTTCATGTCCTTTGCCGGTGTTCTCTGGAGCCTGAGTGCCTGTCGACGTTGTTTTCAAAGTGGCTGGCTAGCCTTGCTGTTTGCGCTGGTCGGCGTAGGCATGTTGCTGATAGCGGCATTCGGTTCCCCGGTGGATGCGATGCTCAATAATTACATTCCGGTATTAAAATCACCGTTATTTTTCCTCGGGCTGACAAGTTTTGCGGTGGCCATTGTGATGCTCATTCTGGCTTCATTTGCCGGTAGCCGGGGTAATGTTTTAAATTTTGGCAGTCGTTGTGCCGGGGCTGCCGTGCTGGCAGCATTGCTGGTGTTACTCTGGAATCTTTTTTCACCGGCACTGGCGGGTGAGGGCTCACATTATTTCGAAAATCTGTTCTGGGGGCCGGGGCATATCCTGCAATTTAGCTATGTCCTGCTGATGCTGGTGGCCTGGTTACAACTGGCACATCTGGCCGGTATCCGGGTGGCCGAGGACACCGTTTTGCGCGGCCTGTTTGTGCTGGCGCTGAGCCCGTTACTACTGGTGTTATTTATCCAGTATCAGTACCTCCCCGGAAGCGAGGCTTACCATCATGCCTATACTGAATTAATGCGTTATGGCAGCTGGCCGGTTGCCTTACTGCTAGGGCTGATGCTGCTGTTTGGCTTTGGTTCGGGTCGGGAGCAGGATAACGGCTATGCACGTCAGGCACTATTTTTCTCGCTGCTGCTGTTTGTCATCGGGATCGTCGCTGGAAGCCTGATTCGTGCAGACAATGTTCTGGTCACCGCGCATTATCATGGCACGGTGGGTGCGGTAACGCTGTCATTTATGGGCTTGAGTTATTATCTGTTGCCACAGTTGGGAGCGCGTAAGCCGGGTATTAAGTTGGTTCGGGTGCAGATCGGTATGTATGGGTCGGGCATGCTGCTGCTGATTGCTGGCCTGTTCTGGTCTGGTCTACATAATGTGCCTCGCAAGACACCGGCGGCGGAGCATCTATCGCAAAACGTGGCGGGTAATGGTGCGGAAATCTTCGGTATGTTGTTAATGGGCGCGGGGGGATTTATTGCCTTGAGTGCGACGCTATTATTTCTCTATATTGCGGCACGTTGCTTATGGCCGGTGCAACAGACGCTGTTTCAGTCTACGTGTCGCCAACTGGATCAGCCTGACTGCTAATGAAATTATTGACTATTAGCCGGGTGATGAGCGTGTTGTTGAGTCTTGTCGCGCTTGTTGCCTGTGATGCTACGGTATCACCACCGCGCAGTACGGTCGCAGGGCAATTTTTGCCTGCTTTTTCTATTCTCGATCACGATAATCATTCACAGGTATTTACTCCGCCGAAAACAGGGGTATTGGTATTGAATCTCTGGGCAATTTGGTGCCCACCTTGCCGAGAAGAAATGCCGGGTCTACAACGGCTTGCCGATAGTCATGATGCGGCTGATTTGCAGGTTATCGGCCTTGCTATTGAAGAAGATGCTTACTTACTGGATGAATACTTGCGGAAATACCAGATAAGTTTTTCGGTTAAGCGCATGGGGCGTGAGCAGGCAGAATCCATACTGGGTTTGCGTGAATACCCCTTGACGCTATTGTTGCGCCCGGATGGCCGGATATTAGCCCGCCTGGTTGGTGCCTTTGACTGGGATGATCCTGCGATTAGATCGCTGTTACAACAGCTGGGACAGAGGCAAGATGTTGACTCAGAGGCGATTGATGAGGTTTTCCGCAATAACCAGAAAGCACAGGCGGCGGCAAGACGGCAAATGTAGTTGAGCCGTGGTGCTTTCCCTGTTTTGAATGTGTTAAGAAAGGCATATTCTCAGTAATGGGAAAAGATCCCCTGGTTCCCTATCTATATGCTTGATTTTTATATAATTGTTCGCATTACTTGAAAGTGTAAGTCTGGTATTAGAATTGCATATTTTTTATACTAAAAATACTAAAAACAGAATTTGGTTCATGTGTTCCGGTAGTTTTGATGTTTGCTGCCGGCTTGAGGCTGATAAAGAGGGTAAAAAATTGGCAATGTTTACATTTCCAGAAACCTTACAGGGGGAAGTGGGGGAGGAGCAGAAACAGCTGCAGGAGCGGGTAAATCTTGCACTGAAGTTTGTTGATGACGTGGGCAACCCACTGACCGCCGTCGATGGCGCGGTTGATTTGTTATTTAATTGCTGGCAGGAACAATTCAGCAAGCTGGATCTGGATGAATCTCACAGCCAGGAAATAGAAAGTTGCTTCCGCATTTTGCGCGAACAGACGGGACGGATGGAGCAGTTGCTACAGAATCTGCGTCGCTTCAGTATGTTGACTGACAGGCACAGTACCTTTACGGATACTAATGGTATTATTGAATCGGTCACCGCTTTGGTGCGAATGGAAAAATATGAACAGGGTGTCGGTATTATTAATCAGCTGGATACCACGATACCGGCAATAGAAGTTGAGCAATCGGTAGTGGTTTTTTGTCTCTACTCGGCTTTGAATACGCTGGCCGAGAATTGTATGGATGGTAGCCACTTGCGGGTGAATAGTATGGCTGAAAATAACAAGGTTGGCATCCTGATTGACTGTGAGGAAATTAACACACTACGCTGTCAAAAACCGGGATGTTGTGCCTCAAAAACACTCCAGAAAGAAAATCTGCCTCCTCTTGAAGACTGCACCGGGATCATTCGCTCTGTGATTGAAGAACATGGCGGGCAAATGATGGTGTACTGTACTCCCCTGAGTCGCTGTGGCGTTAGTTTGCTTTTTCCTGCTGCAATTGACTGAAAGCAAGATATACTCAATCCCCCTTTAGCGATACTTGTATACTCCGTGGCAGATGAGATATGGTTAAGTTTTCAAAGGGAATACGTTGACGTGAACGACGCAAAACGGACTCAATCCATAGCAACAGGTAAGCGACAGGTATCACTTCGATTAAAAGGTTATCTGGTCTATGGTTTATTGACCACTTTTGCCGTTGTTCTGGCAATTTTCATCTTCTACCAGAAAAAAGTTCTGCTTGAACAATTTGATAATTTGCAGCGTCTTTATGATGTTGAAATAGGCTTGCATAATGCTGATGTGCGCGTACTTAACGCCATCGAAATTCAGCAGGTTAATCTCAGGGGTGTTGATTTTCAGGTAGGTGCTGAACACGTTCAGGAACATTTGCAACAGTTGCTGATCGCTAGCCATAAAATAATATCGTCATCGATAGAAAATAGTGCTGAGATAACTGAACTTTTTGCTGCTCTGGATACGACCAGAGCAAGGCCAAATCAGAGTACCCTGGAAAACCTGTCTAGAACCCTGGAAAAGACCAAAAGGGTCATTGAGCAACGGCTTGAAGAAAGTCGCTTACAGCGAAAAAAAATGGTGGCAGATTTTCACGAACGTAGTAATGACGTTGCCCTGATATCGCTCAGTTTAGGATTTTTTAGTTTGATTTTACTGGGTTCGATCATTGCAGTTTTCTTTTCCAGAATGGCGCGGGATTTGATTTTACTGCGTCAGCGCGGGCAGGAAATTATTCAGGGTAAACGAGGTAAACCTGTTCCCATTCGGCGTAATGATGAAGTTGGTGATCTGGCTAATGCAATTAACAAAATGGCCGATGATTTAGATCAACATGAAAAGAATCTGGAACTTGAACGACAGAAGAATTTCCATCGGGAGAAAATGGCGGTAATGGGAACCTTAACGGCGGGGATTGCCCATGAAGTTGGAAATCCGATTGCCGCCATATCCGCATTAGTACAGGAAGTTATTGATGAAAAAATAACAGGCAAATGTCCTTATATGGATGAAAGTGATATTTGTAAGTTACACATGGTTTTAGATAATACCCAGCGACTGGGAAATATTACTCGTGAAATATCCGGTTTGGTTCAGCCACAGTCTGAAAAATTTGAATTATTTGATTTGAATGCACTCATTCGAAATACCTGTAATTTGATGCGTTACGACCAGCGTTGGAAAAGAATTCAGGTGGATTTTCATCTGGATAAAAATTTGCCTGCTTTGAATGGTATTAGTGATCAGCTAACGCAGGTGGTGATGAATTTGTTGGTTAATGCGCTGGATGCCATTGAAGCTAGCACTAAAACGAAGTCACATATCATCATCTCAAGTGTTGTGGATGATGAGTATGTTTGTCTGTCTATTGATGACAATGGCCAGGGCATGGATAAGCTAACACTGAAAAAAGCAACACAGGAATTTTTCACTACAAAAGATCGGGGCAAGGGGACGGGTTTGGGTTTATCGCTATGCAATTCAATTATTGTTGCTCATCGTGGGCGGCTTGAAATTAGATCGACTGCTGCTAAAGGAACGGTGGTGCGTGTATATCTACCTTTAACTATTGAACTCATGAGTGAGGTGGCAAAATAGTGCTGTCACTGCAAATCATTATTGTTGATGATGAACTCGCGATTCGTCAGGTGTTAACCTCAAATTTGGCGAAAGAAGGTTATATCATCGAGAATTATGGTGATGCTGAATCTGCGTTTGAACGTCTCTCCAAAGGTGATGTGGATATTGCTATTTGTGATATTCGTATGCCGGGAATGAGCGGTATCGAGCTGATGGATAAAACGCTGAAGTCAGGTATCGATACCAGCTTCCTGTTAATGACGGCTCATGCTTCAGTTGATACCGCAATTGAAGCGATGAGATTGGGAGCCTTTGATTACATGACAAAGCCGGTGCATACTGAGGAAGTGTTGCATCAGATTAAACAAATTTGTGATTTGCGAGGGCTACGGACTGAGAATAAATTATTACGCAGCCTGGTATTAGGCGATTCCGAGGATGAATGTGTACTGGACTCAGAACCTATCAATGAAATTCACCGGATGTCTGATAAAGTTGCTGATACGGAAAGCACCGTATTAATTACTGGGGAAAGTGGTACAGGAAAGGGCGTGATTGCCAGGCGAATTCATAAATTAAGTGAACGTTCCAAGGCTCCTTTTATTCCGGTCAATTGCGGGGCCATTGCCGAAAATTTGATGGAAAGTGAATTTTTTGGCCATGTAAAGGGTGCGTTTACAGGTGCAGATCGTGCGAAGAAAGGCTTATTCCTTGAGGCCGATAAAGGCAGCATTTTTTTAGACGAGATTGGTGAGTTGCCTTTGCATCTTCAGGTTAAACTATTGCATGTACTGGAAAGCAAAGAAGTCCGTGCAGTTGGCAGTGAAAAGGTGCGTAAAATAGATGTCCGGATTATCACTGCAACTAATCGTGATCTCAGCAGTATGGTTGCACAAGGTGAGTTTCGAGAAGATCTTTATTTCAGGTTGAATGTGTTTCATATACATATTCCACCTTTGCGTGTACGACAGAAAGATATATTGAAATTGGTACATTTTTTTATTCGACGTGATGCGGATAGATTCGCACACGGTAAAAAGTTAAACCTTGAAGCCGATGCGGAAAATGCCTTGCTTGGATATGACTGGCCGGGGAATGTGCGCGAAGTTGAAAATGTTGTTGCCCGTGCACTTATTTTAGCGGATGGAGAATACATCTCCATTGATGAGCTTCCCGCTCATATCAGCAGTGTATTATCAGGTTATGAAGCTGAGTCTGTTGTTAGCTCCGGTTCAAGTCTGAAAGAGCAGGTCAAGGTTTTTGAGCATAACCTTATTTTGCGAACAATTAATGAGACGGGTGGCGATCGCAGTTTGGCGGCAAAAAAATTAGGTATTGGTACCTCAACATTGTATCGAAAACTTGATGGTTATTAATGGCAGGTAAATTCATGAAAGAAACCGTAAACGATACTTTACCCTTTAAATATGTACTTTTGTTTATTACCTTGAATTTTATTGCGGTGATACAAACTGCACAGGCATCTGATCCTAATAATGGCCGCGTTCTGTATATGCAACATTGTAATACCTGCCATGAGCCTGGTCGGGAAATTGCGGGTGCGCCAGATTTCAATTACGGTTCGGCGATGATGCAGTCTGACATGAGTTTACTGGGAAAAATCCGTTCAGGTAAAAATGCGATGCCGGGTTATACCGGCATCCTGACGGATCGTATGATTCTGGATATTATTTCTTACATGAGAACATTCTGATGAATTTATTAAATATGTATAAATGTATTTTTCTGACCTCACTGTTGGTGTTTAATGTTGCTTGCTCAAAGAAAGATGAAGCATCATCAAAGAATACCAGTGATACGCCGGAAATAACGGCGGAAGAAAAACAGGTAAATGAAGCAAAAGAAACCAACTGGAAGGTTGTTGATTCCTTTAACGTGGGTGAGAATGTTTTTGTGCGTTCTCTCGCGGTTGATGAAAATAAAAATACCCTTTGGGTCGGCACTTCTGTCGGTGTATTAGGTGTCGATTTGCATACCCTGCAGGTTAAAAATACCTTTACCCGAAAAGATGGGCTAGCTAATGAATACGTGTTTGGCATTGGTATCGATAAACAGGGGTACAAATGGTTCGGTACCAATGGTGGCGGCGTGTCGCGTTATAAAGAAGGTCAATGGAAAACCTATTTTCCTTTGCATGGTCTGGCGGATTACTGGATTTACACCTTTGCCTCACAGAAAGATGGCACTTTGTGGATAGGTACCTGGGCCGGTGCTAACCGGTTTGATTTGAAGACCGGTGAATTTACTACGTATGTGAAGGAACTGGTCAATGAGTGGGTTTATGGTCTTGGCGTGGACAAGCAGGATCGCGTCTGGTTTGGCACTGAAGGTGGTGTATCCATGTTTGATGGAACAAACTGGCAGTCCTGGACGCATAAAGATGGTCTGGGTGCGGCCAATATAGACGGCTTATTACCCAGTAATAATACCGGGCTGGGAACACGCAAACGGCATGATTTAAGCATCATGCGTGATGGTGTAGGAACGTATAACCCTAACTATGTATTTTCAATTTGCATTGATAAAAATGATCATGTTTGGGCGGGTACCTGGGGTGGTGGTGTTGGTGTGTTTGACGGTAAGGAGTGGAAAAATATCACTCACAAGGATGGCTTGAGCGGCAATGTGGTTTATGCCGTAATTGAAGATGATAAAGGAAATATGTGGTTCGGAACGGATCATGGTGTTAGTCGTTATGATGGTGATAACTGGCTTTCCATTTCGGTAAAAGATGGCTTGATTGATGAGCACGTCTATTCCCTGGTGATGACAAAGAATGGTGATATATGGGCGGCAACAAAAGGTGGTGTTAGTCATCTTGGCCAACGCTAGTGATAACTTGATCATATTGATATGAAGGTGAATCTTAATGAATTCCAGTTTTAAAACTTATCTTGTTTTTATTGCGGTGTTGCTTGCCGTAGCCGTGGCTGCCTTTAATATGGGGGTAAAGCAGGAGACCGAAGTTTCTGAAAAATCAGTAGCAGCGCAAACAACGGAGCCTGCTTCTCATACAGGTAAGGCCTTAGTTGTTGATCATCCGGCATTTAAATTTACTCACTTTCGGGTGGGTAATCGAAATGTGAAATCAATATTTGCCGATGGCGAGGAAGTCTGGGTTGGAACTTCCGGTGGGGTGATTCGTTATAATACGCGAACTGACAAACATCGCATGTTTGACGTGAAAAGTGGACTGCTCTCAAATGGCATTTTTCATGTCAGCAAAATGGGTGATAAAATTGTCGTTGGCACCTATGGCGGTGGGATGTCCTTATATGATCAAAAAAATGACTCCTGGGAAACCTATAATATCCCTGATGGTCTGGGTGATGCCTTTATTTATGATGTATTGACCATGAAAAATGGTAATGTCTGGATCGCAACCTGGTCAGGGGCTAACCGGGTGCGTAAGGGTGAATTAAAGAATAAAAAACAATGGGATTTATATACCGTTGAAAATACTCAGGGTGGCCTGCCAAATGATTGGGTTTACGGTCTTGCCGAAGGTAAAAATGGTGAGGTCTGGATGGCAACAGAAGGTGGGTTGGCACGCTATTTCAATGGACAATGGACTAACTGGGCGCATGCTGATGGGTTGGGAGCCGACTTTGAAAAAGTAAAAGCGGACATCCAGTTTAAGAATGATCCGGCAAAAGTTTCCAGCCATCATGCCCGCCAGAAAGTAGAGCAGGGTCTTGATGATATTAATATTGCCTACAATCCTAATTATATTGTTGCCTTACTGGTTGACCATGATGGTAATGTCTGGTGTGGAACCTGGGGTGGTGGGTTGTCAAAATTTGATGGCAAGAGTTGGACGGTATATACCGTCACCGACGGCCTGCCTGCCAACCACATCTTTATGTTACATGAGGATGATTCCAACCGGATCGTGGTGGGAACCAGCAATGGTATTTCCTTGTTTGATGGTAAGCAGTTTAAAAATTATTCTGTTGCAGATGGTCTGTTTTCCAAGAATGTTTTTTCTATGGACATTGATGATAAAGGTGAATTTTGGGTAGGAAGTTTTGGTGGTGTAACACGGATCAGTGGTCTGTAGTTTTTGTATTTGAAATTAGGTAGTTATTAGTGTCAAAGAGTAGTGTGTGTAAGTGGGGTGGTCCTTCCGGATTGTTGAGAAGTATTTTATTTTTCGTGTTGGGTGTTTCAATAAGTACAGTAAATGCTGCCGGAGAGAACGCGGACTGGTTAATTACTCGTTATCAGGCGATTGTTGACAATCCGGACACTTTTCAGGAAGCATACAATGCGGGGCGTGAGCGTTCCACCCTGTGTAGTTTTTGTCATGGCGAGGATGGGAACAGCATTAAAGATGATGTTCCGAATCTTGCCGGGCAGAACCCCTTATATCTTTGGACGCAGATCGATCACTTTGCGAATGGCAGTCGAAAAAATTTCGTGATGGAAGCTTTAGCTAGAGAATTTAGCCATGATGATAAACTGAATCTGGCAATATACTTTTCGGCTAAAAATGTGCGCAGTCAGGCGGCAGATTCCAGTAGAGCAAAAAAAGGCCGTGTTTTGTATAAGCAGAGTTGCATGGTCTGTCATGGCGAGTCCGCCCATGGTACTGAAAAATTTGCCCGCCTGGCCGGGCAAAAAGCGGGTTATCTGTTACAGACGCTGAAATCTTTCAGGGCAGCGGCCAATAACCCTTCAAGTAAAGAGGCTGTAAGGCGAAGTGAAAGCATGGAAATGATTACGCGGACTCTTACGGATGAGGATATGTTAAATCTGGTTGCTTTTCTCTCCTCAAAATATTGATGCCAACCTGGTGTTAAGCCGACGCTTTCGATAGTTCCTGTTTTAATTGAGCCTACGGCAGCGGGCAATTTCTCCAAAATAAATAGAATATTCATTCTGTTTTTAAAATAAATCATTATAAATTAAATGGTTAACCCCTAATTTTCATGTTGTCGATTAGCCTCCGTGTGACCAAAGTTGAAGAATATTTCTATATATATAGTTATATTGCGGGCTCAAGGAGGTTGTCATACTGTAGCTAAGGAAATAGGCAGATTATTACAGTAAAATATGTTAAAAATACGCACTTGAGTTGAGGCAGAATAACAGAGGTATCCAGTGCGGTAAGCGGGTCAAATCCTGAGTACTACGAGAAAAATAAACCGCATTTTCACTACATTACTTTTTACCGGCAGGCTGTGCTGTCAGCGTACAGATTGTGCGGAATACTGTTTTTATCTGGCACTAAAAGTATGGTTAATATTTATCAAGATTGAAGGGCAAATTATGAGTATGAGTTTCAAAAAACTAATTATTATCGCGTTAACCATCTGTGCAATAAGCTCAGTAACGGCAGAGGAAACATCAGTCACCTCAACATTGGATTACAATGATGTCACACCGATTAGCCATAATGATGTTTCTCCGGCCTATCTAATTGGTGCGGGCGATGTGTTGCAAATTTCGGTCTGGAAAGAGGAAGGTCTGCAACAAGATGTGTTGGTGCGTCCTGATGGGGGAATTGACTTCCCGCTGGTAGGAGAACTGCAGGCGGGCGGGAAGACGACGGAAGCCTTACAAAAGGAAATTGTAAAGAAGATTCAGCGCTTTATCCCGGATGCGGTGGTGACGGTTAGCGTTACCCAGATATATAACAATACTATTTACGTTCTTGGGAAGGTCGCGCGTCCCGGCCAGTATGTTGCTAAACACTATATGGACATTACTCAGGCTCTGGCCCTGGCCGGTGGTTTAACGCCTTATGCGGCGACTAGTTCAATCAAGGTTTTGCGCCGCAACGGTGTGACACAGACCGTATTCAAGTTTAATTACGGTGATATTGAAGATGGTGAGAACCTGGAGCAGAATATTGTTCTAAAAAATGGTGACGTGGTAATTGTTCCTTAAGTATATGAAACGTTGAAGTATTTTGAATTTATTTGCGATATTGTTTAGCGGTTGATGATGAGCGAGCGTAATATTTGTATTTCTCGTGGTTACCTGGGTAAGGCGGGTCTATATCTGCTCTTCGCCATATTACCCAGCTTGTTGTTAGCCGCAGAGTGGACGGCGAAACCGACATTAAGCGTGTTCCAGTCATATAATGATAATATTCGCTTAACAACTTTAGTGCATCCTAATGTGACCACCACCACGGTTAAACCCACCATTGACCTTGGTTGGGCGACAGAAAGGGCAAATGTCGATCTGTACGGGGAGTGGAAACACAATCAGTATGCAGGCGATCCTAATTTGGAAAACCGGACTGACAGGAAATATGATTTGAAGTCCGGCTATAAAACAGAGCGCAGTCAATTTTCGCTGAATGCGGGTTATGTTAAGGATACGACATTATCACAGGATGGTTTTATTGAAGATATTGGAGCGACACTGGCGCAGTTAAACCGAAAGACTAAAAGTGTGACACCATCCTGGTCATGGAATGTGACTGAACGTACTAATTTGCGTCTGGACTTGCGGTATCAGGATGTGGCTTATGAGAAAAGCCTGATCAGTCCGTATAATGATTATCTTTATGATAGTGCCGGGCTGACCTATTCATTTCAGTGGACGCGACGTGATCAGGTTTATGTGGTGTTGAATCAATCTCGTTATGACTCGAAGAAACGATCATTTATACCCGACAATGAAATGGTGGTTTCCTCTCGCTTTTTAGGGTCAGATTCGAACACATTTATGTATCAGTTCGGGATCAACCATCAGGTTAACTCAACGTTCAAAATTGGCGCGGGTTATGGCAGCCGGGATAGTAATTCACAGACACAGTATCAGCAATGTACAGGTTTTGGGATCATTAACGGGAACTTGATTTGCATCAACTCGATTGAGATTAAGTCCGACTCAAAGTCAAAAGCTCCAGTCTATTCACTTTCTGCCGATAAGGACTTTGAATTAACTAAATTAGGAGCCAAACTCAGCCGTACGGTAACCGGCAGTGGTTTAGGCTCGGAAATGGAAGTGGATAGTTTCGATGTGAATTTTGATCGTCGCTTAACGGAAAAATGGCGGCTTAAATTCAGTTTTCTCGCCAATCAGCGAGTGGCCGTTAATCCGGATTTTAGTCGTAACGATCGAAAGTTTTTGCGTGGCGATGTGAGTCTGGGTTGGAAGTTGGATAGAAACTGGAACCTGTATGCATCATATCGTTATACCCGACAAAAATATGAAACGACGGATGCCGTGGCCAATGCAAACAATGTATCACTAAATATTAAATATAGCTGGGATAGAATTTCAAAGTCCTGGTAATCCGTAAATTTAACACAAAATGAAAATTTCAAGAGTAAAGTAGAAATGATGGAAAACATGGAAAACATGGAAAATCTGGAAACAGAAGAGGTCAAAACGCTGGGCGATTATTTGCAAATGTTCAAGCGGCGCAAAAAGCAGTTCTTGATCCCCGTTGTTATCTTATCGTTGCTGGCTTTGATTATTGCCTTTGTTTTACCCGCCGTTTATCGATCTACGGCTACCGTGTTGATTGAACAGCAGGAAATTCCTCAGGATCTGGTGCGCTCAACAATCAGTACTTATGCGGATCAGCGTATTGAAGTCATGCAACAAAAGGTCATGACGACGACAAATCTAATGAAGGTCATTGAAAAATTTGATCTTTATCATGATGAGTTACAGAAAAAAACCCGAGAAGAAGTACTCGATGACATGCGCGAAAATATTGGCATGGAGCCACTGAGCGCTGAAGTGGTTGATCCCCGAACCGGACGGCCCAGTTCCGCGACCATTGCTTTTAGTCTCTATTTTGATCATACCTCCCCTGAGCTAGCACAAAAGGTAGCGAACGAACTGGTCTCACTTTATCTGAATGAAAATTTAAAAACACGCAGTAAGAATGCCGAAGAAGCCTCACAGTTTCTTTTGGAAGAAAGCAATCGACTCGGTATTAAGATGACAGAATTAGAGGCAGAGTTAGCCAATTTTAAGCAGGGTAATGTGGAGAAGTTGCCTGAACTTGTCTCATTCAATATGCAGTTAATGGAAAGAGCAGGGAGTGAATTATTAGATATCGATCGACAAATGCAGGCCATCAAGGAAAGAAAAATCTATCTGGAATCTGAGCTCGTCCAATTACAGCCTAATGCCACACTTTATTCATCATCTGGTGAACGTATACTGGGGAAAGAGTCGCGTTTGAAAACCTTACAGGCCGAACTGGTAAGTCTGACGGCACGTTATTCGGATGATCATCCTGATGTCCTGAAAATGAGTAAAGAGATTAATGCGCTGGAAAAGGAAATGGGGCTGACAACAAGTAAATCTGAGTTGCAGCTTCAATTGAGGAAACTCAATACTGAATTTGTAACCGTAAGCGAAAAATACTCTGATGAGCACCCTGATGTCATTAAAATGAAACAGGCCATTGAAAAACTTGAGTTAGAGATTGCGCGTACGCCGGATGATGTTGAAGCGAATGAACCCGTTACCCGGCCTGATAATCCGGCCTATATTCAGCTTCAGGCACAACTTGAGTCAGCAAATGTCGAATTAAATTCATTTTACTCGCGGCGTAGCGCAACTAAAAAACGCATCAAAGAATATGAAGATCGGATTACAAGCTCGCCAAAAATTGAGCAAGGTTATCGTGCTATCACGCGTGATTATGATAATACCATGGCGAAGTATCAGGAAGTTAAATCAAAATTAATGGAAGCAGAATTGTCCGAGGAGTTGGAGAAAGAGCGAAAAGGGGAACGTTTTACCTTAATTGAACCACCGCTCTTACCCGAAGTGCCGCATAGTCCGAATCGAATCATGATCATTATTCTAGGACTCATTTTATCCTTTGGCGTTGGTTTAGGCCTGGTTGCGATTCTGGAATCCATGGACGATAGTATTCGAGGTGCAAAATCGATGGAGTCACTATTTGGAATGGCACCATTGGCCACGATTCCCTACATTCCCTCTACCGTTGAAATCGTTGAGTCACAATCACATGCTCCGAAAATAAAGCTTGTGCTTGCAGGCGTTGGTAGTCTTGTTGTTGCTTTGATTCTAATAAACTTCTTTTATAAACCACTCGACGTTCTTTGGTATGTCCTGTTACGGAAATTGGGCATGTAAGTGGTATTTACTAAATCTAACATTGGTCATAAATATGGAACGAATTAAAAAAGCAATTGAGCGGGCGAGAGAGGAACGGAATAATTCCGATTCATCACTTTCAAGCCGGAGTATCACACCCGAAAGGCCGGTAGTTTCAGGCGCTCACGAGAGTATTCAATACACCCATACACGCACCATTCATGTGGATGAGGAGGTTCTGAAAAAAAATCGTGTTGTTGCTCATTCGTCTGAAAACTATGATCGAGATACCTTCAGATTATTGCGTACGCAAGTTTTACAAAAGATGCGTAGCCATAACTGGAATGCATTGGCTGTTACTAGCGCCCGAGCTGGAGAGGGTAAATCGCTGGTCGCTATCAATCTTGCCATTGCCTTAGCCATGGAAGTTAATCAGACCGTATTATTGGTTGATCTTGATATGCGACGGCCAAGTATTCAAAAATATTTTGATTATGTGCCTGATAAGGGTATTGGTGATTTCCTGTTGCAGGATACGCCAATGCAGGAAATATTGATCAATCCTGGAATTGAACGCCTGGTTATTCTACCGGGCCGTGAACCGATCTTTAATTCATCAGAAATGCTGTCATCACCGAAAATGGTTGCTTTGGTTGAAGAATTAAAAACACGCTATCCCTCGCGGATTGTTATTTTTGATCTTCCCCCATTATTGGCGACTGATGATGCTTTGGCATTTTCACCCTATGTGGATTCTATCTTGCTAGTGGCTGAAGAAGGCAAAACAAGCAAAGAAGATTTAAAGCAGGTTAAGGCTATTTTAAAAAATAGCAATATTATTGGTACGGTACTGAACAAGATGGAAAGTTCGCAGGGAGAGCCATATTGACCTTGTGGTGGTGATTACAGATGTATGAATCTTTTTATGGGTTTAGAGAAAAACCATTTTCTCTATTGCCTGACCCTGGTTTTTTATTCCCAAGTAAAAAACACCATATGGCCCTGACTATGTTGCAATACGGTCTTATGAATCAGGCTGGCATTACCGTGATTAGCGGTGAAGTCGGCTCGGGCAAGACGACGCTTATACGAAAATTATTAAGTGAGATTGATAATAACATCTCAGTTGGCTTAATTAGCAATACACATACTGCCTTTGGTGATTTGCTGCAATGGGTTTCAATGGCGTTTAATCTTGAATACAAAGGCAAAGACAAAGTCGCCTTGTATGATGCTTTTGTGAATTATGTAATTAATGAATATGCTAATTCAAAGCGTACTGTATTGATCATTGATGAGGCTCAGAATTTATCTGTATCTGTATTAGAAGAATTAAGAATGCTTTCTAATATCAATGCAGATAAAGATCAAATTTTACAGTTAATTCTGGTTGGTCAGCCAGAGCTTAGAGAAACACTACAACGTCAGGATTTACGACAATTTGCCCAACGTGTTTCGGCCGATTATCACCTTGCGCCCTTGTTGTTAGATGAGGCGGTTGGCTATATTCACCATCGCTTAAAAGTGGCGGGAGGTGATGAAAATTTATTTGAGTTGGGTGCTTGTAAAATTATATGGAAATACAGTGGTGGGATTCCCCGCTTAATAAACACCCTATGCGATACTGCGCTGGTTTATGCCTATGCGGATCAGCTATCATCAGTGTCTAAAAAATTGGCATCTGAAGTGATTATTGAAAAACAAAAAGGTGGATTATTTCCTATATACGGGAGCAGTAAAAATGATGGGGATGCTGTGGCTGAGGGAGGATGAATTTCTGAAGTTATTTTTATAGAAAAACAGGAAATATATCGAAAAATGGACGCTTTAACATAGCCAGAACTATGACGCTGGAATTAAAATTATCATTGCTGTCGTTCTTGTTGCTGGCACTGTCTGTAAGCCATGTTAGTGCAGAAATAAGTCCCAATACGCTGGCAGTTATCGTGAATAAGACCGATCCACTTAGCATTAAGATTGCCGAATATTATCGGCAGGTCAGAAAAATTCCAGCGGAAAATATAATAAAAATTGAGCTGGATGGAACCCGGTCAACTATCAGCGCAAAGAAATTCAGAAAAATTAAACGGGCAGTGGATAATGCCCTGGCAGAAAAAATTCAGGGCATTGTGTTGACCTGGGCGAGGCCATACCGGGTGGGATGTATGTCGATTACTTCAGCTTTTGCCTTTGGCTTTGACAAAGCCTATTGCTCTAAAGACTGTGGTACAACAAAGGCATCGGCGTATTATAATTCAAAGACGCGTTTTCCCTATAGAGATTATAAAATACGACCTGCATTTTCTCTTGCTGCATTGAACTTTAAGCATGCAAAAGAGCTTATTGACCGAGGAAAGCGTTCGGATTCAAGCTTTCCGGCAGGCACAGGATATCTGTTAAGCACCTCAGATAAAGAAAGGAATGTCAGGAGTATTGATTATGAGCGCATTGTCAAAACATTTCCAAAATTGCCGCTATTAAAGCTTGTGCACGCTGATTATATTGAACAAAAAACTGATATACTTTTTTACTTTACCGGTTTGAAATCGGTACCGAAAATAAGAACGAATAAATTTGTGGCAGGGGCAATTGCCGATCATTTAACCTCCACGGGTGGGAAACTGACTGATAGTCGGCAAATGAGTATCCTGAAATGGTTACAATTTGGGGCAACAGCTAGTTATGGAACGGTTAAAGAGCCATGTAATTACAGGCAGAAATTTCCAAATCCAGCTATTGTTATTCAAAAATACACGATGGGAGAAACACTCATGGAAGCGTATTGGAAAAGTGTAGCCTGGCCGGGTGAAGGTCTCTTTGTTGGCGAACCTCTGGCATCACCATTTAAAATATTAACTCAGGAAAAAAATTAAAATGTCTGAACTAATACATCCCCTTGGCGGTGAGTTGGTTGACCTGGTGCTTGATCCAGAAAGTGCCGAAAAAGAAAAATCTGAGTCAGGGGAGTACCCTGCCGTCACCTTATCACAGCGTCAATTGTGTGATCTTGAACTATTAGTCAATGGGGCTTTTAGCCCATTGACAGGGTTTATGCAGAAAAATGATTATGATTCAGTTGTAGAAAATGTACATCTTAACGATGGAACACTTTGGCCAATTCCAGTCGTGCTTGATGTTAGTAATAAATTTGCTAGTACCCTGAAAATTGGTCAGAAAATAGCATTACGTGATGCTGAAGGCTTTATGCCTGCGGTAATGACAGTAGAAGAAATATGGGAACCCGATAAGAAAAGGGAAGCCGAAGCTGTTTATGGCACGACCTCAGATGAACACCTGGGAGTACAGTATTTATATGAACAGGTTCACAACGTATACATAGGAGGCAGGGTCGAGGGGATCGAATTATCAGTTCATCATGATTTTGAAAACCTATGGGATTCACCGCGTGAATTAAGGGCTTTATTTAAGAAAATGGGATGGCGGCGTGTCGTCGCATTTCAAAGTAGTAAGCCCATGCATCGTGTGCAACGGGATATTATTTTACAGGCAGCAAAAGATATACGAGGCCATGTCCTGTTGCACCCTGCTGTGGGGATGACAGAACCGGGTGACATGCAATATTATGCTCGGGTTCATTGTTACCAGGCGATTCAAAAGTATTTTCCTCATAACCTTTCAATGTTATCTCTGCTTCCCCTCGCAATGAGGATGGCAGGACCTAGAGAAGCGCTTTGGCACGCCTTAATTCACCAGAATTTTGGTTGTTCACATATTGTTATCGGACCGAAGCATGCTTATCCTCCTTATGAAGATAAAAAAGAGGTTCAGTTTTATTCAAGAGACGAATCAACTGAATTTGTACTTAAATATAAAGATGAGTTACAGATCGAAGTTGTCCCTGTTGAAACTGTGCATTATGTGCCTGAGAAAAAGCGTTACTACCCCCTATCAGAAATTGAAAGTAAAAAGCTGGAATATGCCGAATATACCGATGCAAAACTTAAGGATGATCTCCAGAATAATAGAGAAATTCCTGACTGGTTTTCATTCCCTGAAGTGGTTAGCCACTTGTGCAAGGTTTTCCCGCCATTAAGCCAACAGGGCTTTACGCTATTTTTTACCGGCCTGTCTGGCTCAGGAAAATCGACACTGGCAAAAATTGTGTATGCAAAGCTTGTTGAATCTGGTGGGCGACCAGTCACCTTGCTGGATGGCGATATTGTGCGGCTTAATTTATCCAGTGAACTTGGTTTTTCGAAAGAGCATCGTGATTTAAATGTAAAACGCATTGGCTATGTTGCAAGTGAAATTACAAAAAATCGTGGGATTGCAATTTGTGCACCCATTGCGCCTTATACAAGCACTCGGCGTGTTGTACGGAAAGTTATCGAACAGCATGGCGCTTTTGTTGAGATTCATGTGGCAACGCCACTTGAAACCTGCGAATCACGTGATAGAAAAGGACTTTATGCGAAGGCCAGGCAGGGGTTAATACCTGAGTTTACGGGTATTAGTGATCCTTATGAAATCCCCGATGCTGCAGAAATTAAGATTGATACTTCAGATTATTCTGCCATGGAAGCGGCACAGGAAATTTACCTGTATTTACTGAGAGAAGGGTTTTTGGATAAAACTGACTCCCCGTGTTATTGATGGAATCAGCACGGTGGTAGTTAGTTTTATATATCGGTAGAACTAGTCGTTGTTCACATGAGATGAGAGTTAAAAGTTGAATCTTTTATTTGTGTTATTAACCGCGATGGTAATCAGTATGGTGCTGATTCCATTTATGATTCGCCTGGCTCCTTACATAGGAATGGTTGATCAGCCGGATCCACGAAAAGTGCATTTGAAGCCGATACCTCGTGTTGGTGGGATTGGCATTGTTCTCGGCACATTATTGGCTGTTATCATCTGGCTGCCATTAGATACCTATTTATGGAGCTATTTAGCCGGAGCATTTGTTCTTTTAGTTTTCGGTGCGCTCGATGATTGTTTCGAACTAGGCCATTATGTGAAGTTCATCGGCCAGTTTGTTGCGGTGGGCGTAGTTGTTTTTGTGGGAGATGTCTGGGTCGAACATATTCCGTTTTTTGATAGTGTCTTGCCAGAAACTTCTGGCAAAGTGCTGACTTTTATTGCAATTGTTGGTCTGGTCAATGCAATAAATCATTCCGATGGGCTGGATGGGCTTGCTGGTGGTGAAACATTATTGAGTCTGGCCTGCCTGGCTTATCTTGCAATTATTATTGATGATAGCGCTAGTTCAGAATTATTGATTATGATATTTTCGCTGATTGGTGGCATATTAGGCTTTATGCGTTTCAATAATCACCCGGCTCAAATATTTATGGGAGATGCGGGTAGTCAGTTTCTGGGTTATTCACTGGCGATATTTACAATTATATTGACGCAGAAAATACATACATCAGTTAGCATGGCATTGCCCTTGCTCATTTTGGGCTTGCCGGTTGTTGACATTCTCGCGGTATTTGCCCAGCGCATCTATCATGGTATGAACTGGTTTCGGGCATCAAAAAATCATATTCATCATCGCTTGCTTGAATTGGGTTTTGATCACTATCAGTCTGTGATTGTTATTTATTCAATTCAGATTGTGTTAGTGATGAGTGCTGTTAGTTTAAGATATGCGTCCGATGAATTGGTGCTTGGATTGTATCTTGCTATTTGTGGTTTATTATTTTTATTGCTCTATGTATCAGAAATACGTAACTGGAAATTTTCAGTTAAAGGTAACGAGTCAAAACTGAGTGATTTCATTAAATCGCTAAGAGAAAGAAAATTATTTTCAGATGGTCCCTTGTTGATACTTAAAATATTCATTCCAGGATATTTTTTAGTGGGTAGTTTATTCATTTCTCAGGTGTCAACTGATCTTCAAGTTGAGCTGGTCGTGATTTGTTTGATGTTAATAACATCATGGTTGCTTAAAAAATATGATTTAAGTGCATATTTAGTGCGAATTAGTATCTATGTTTTCGCGGTAATTATGGTTTACCTTCTTGAACAGCAGGTAATTCCAGATGATGGCTGGCTGTATTATGCGGATATTGTGTTTTTTACAATTTTAGCTATGACGGTTGCGGTTGTCGTGAGATATGCGCGGCAAGTTAGTTTTTCAGTGACACCTTTTGATTATTTAATGGTAGTGCTGGTTATCGTTTCAGGAATAGTGCAACAAAATTATGGTTCTGAATTAGCATTGGGCTATATTGTTATTAAGTCGGTTATTCTATTTTATGGTTGTGAGTTGGCAGTGAATAACCGGAAGTCTGATGCGGGGAATCTTATAGGTTTTGCTTCGTTTGTTGCCGCTTGTATATTGTTTTTTAAATTAATGAATTAGTTAATGCATTTGTAATATGTTTTCTATTATATAAAAAATACAGAGGAAGATATGAATATCAATATTGTAAAACTTATCAGTGTGATGTTTTTAGTGTTCATGCTTATCAGTTGTGGTGGTGAGGATGCGCGTAAGGCGAAGTATTATGAGAAGAGTAAGGCTTATTATGAACAGGGTGATTATGACAAGGCAAAAATTGAACTAAAAAACGTACTACAAATTGATCCGAAATTTGCTCAGGCACATTACCTGTTTGGTGAGCTGGAAGAAAAAAGAAAAAACCTGCGGGGTGCCTATGTACATTATTACAAAGCTGCTGAGTTTGACGAATCAAATATGGATGCACGAAACAAACTCGCTCGTCTGTACCTCCTGTCAGGAAATATAGATAAAGGACAGGAAGAGCTGGATAAAATTATTGCAAAAGAGCCACAAAGCAAACATGTAAAAATGCTTGAGTTGTTAATTGCTGCGCGAAAAGGAGAAACAGATAAAGCAATTTCAATCGCAAACTCAATAAGCAGTACAGACAAAAATAATACGGATGTCATTTTTCTACTGTCAAATTTATATTTGAAAAACAAAGATGTTGAAAAAGCAATTAGTACACTGACAGATGGCATTAAAAATAACCGGGATGTTATCGCCTTGCGTTTGCAGTTGGGTGGGATCTACGCTTTCCAGAAGAATTACGTTGATGCAGAACAAATATTAAAAGAAATTATTGCTTTAGAACCCGGTGATTTCGGTTATAGACAACGCCTGGCAAAATTTTATATCAATACTAAAGCGTATGATAAAGCTGAAGTAGCATTACGTAATGCCGTTAAACTAGATGCTGAAGATGAAGCTCGTAAGCTGATGTTGGTGGAGTTTCTGGCAAAATTTAAAAGTGTAAAAGAAGCGGAAACTGAACTTTTAGGTGCAATTCGTGATTATCCTGACGCATTTAGTTTGAAATTTGCACAGGCCAAACTATATGAAAAAATTAAACCTAAACAGGTCGAATCAATATATAAGGGTATTATTGATTCCAATGGTTCTGGGCCGGAAGGATTGAAAGCCAGAATTGCGCTGGCCAATATAGCTTTAAATCAGAAAGATTATAGTAAAGCAACAAAGTATATAACGATAATTCTGGAGGAAAATCCGCGTGATGCACAAGGCTTATTAATTAAAGGTAAGGTTGCTCTTGCGTCTAAGGATCCTGTTTCAGCCATTGCGGCATTTCGGTCAATTATTAAAGATCAGCCCGATATGGTGGAAGCCAGTCAGTTTCTGGCAATTGCCCATATCATTAATAAAGAACCGGAGCTTGCCAAAGAAACATTGATGCAAAGTATCGAGTCTGCTGCATCAAATCCTAAGGCGTATTTGAATTATGCCCAATATCTAATTGGTCAGGGTAACCATGATGATGCAAATGCTGAAATTGACAAGGCGCTTAAAGTTTCACCTTCTAATCTTGATACTTTAAAAATGAAGTTAAATATTGCATCTTTGATGTCAAATAAGGAAATGGTTGCTACGACTATTGAATTAATCAAAAAATATCATCCTGAAAACGCGCTGGGATATCAGAAATCCGGTGATTTTAATGTCGTACTTAAAAATAATAAAAAGGCTATTAGTGAGTATGAGAAAGCAATTAAAGTATCAGGGAGAATGTTACCAGCACTTGCTTCAATCATTAAGGTTAACCTGAGTGAAAAAAATTATGCTGCTGCGATTAAACGCCTTGAAAAAATACTTGCTGAAAAACCGGATAATCCGCTAATAATTCAACTATTAGGTGAAGTTTATTTCGCTAAAAAGGATTATTCAAAGGCGATAACTTATATTAATAAAGCAATTGATTTAAATCCAAAATGGTCGTTAGCCTATACTAGTTTAGCCAATGTATATTTAGCCAAAAAAGATATAGATTCTGCAATCACAACCTATAACACAGCACTTAAAGCCCTTGGTGATGATTTAGGTATTTATGCCCGCCTGGCTCAAATCTATGAGCGCACACGAAAATTTGATAAAGCAGTAGAGTTTTATGAGAAAATTCTGCAGATTAAACCGAGCGATGCACTTGCATCGAATAATTTAGCGGCAATATTATCTGATGTCCGTGGTGATGAAGAAAGTTTGCTGCGAGCAAAAGAGTTGGCTCAAAAATTTGAAAATTCCAATGAACCCGGATTTATCGATACATTGGGTTGGATTTACTACAAAACAGGCGAGTACTCTAAGGCGGTTGAGCTATTAAGTCGAGTTGTTGAAAAACAACCTGAAATTGGTTTGTTTCAATACCATCTAGGTATGGCCTATTACAAATCAGGTGATAAGGTGAATGCGAAAATTCACATGGAAAAATCATCAAAGAGCAAACAAAAATTTAAAGGCCGGGATGAGATGGCGGCTATTTTAAGAAAGCTTTAAATTATTAAGTATTCATGTCTCTATGCATTAAAGGCATGAATACTTTTTGATATTAAATATAAACGGGAGACTGATTAGTAATAAACCCTTTAAACTGTGACGTTGATAATTATTAATTATGTATATTGGTTTACTAAGTTATAGCCTTGCGGCCATATTTTTTCTTGTTCTTCTCGGCGTTCTACTGACCGACCGAAGACAGGATAAACCATCTCGAAAATATCTTTTACTCGCCACCTCTATTTCTATTTTGTGGGCTGGAATGGCTGCATTTCAGTCTGGAAAAATAGAGCTTTTATTTATTTACCAGACTTTGGAAGTCCTTAGGAATTTATTCTGGCAACAGTTTTTACTGTTGGTTCTTGGGCGTTCAATTTGTGCCGAAGATCAATCACCTATAATCTATCGGGCAAAAATTTTACTCTATATAATTTCCGCATTGATGGTTGTACTGATCATTGATCGGCATTTATTACAATTTATTCCGGTTCTCGCCCACTATATTGATCCACTTTTGGTAGGTTATCTGGTGCAGGCAGTTGCTGTATTGGTACTGCTGGAGCAAATGCTTCGAAATACGCGTAAGGACATGGTGTGGGCGGTTAAATTTTTCTGCCTGGGGCTGGGCGGAATATATGCGTATGATTTTTACCTGTATTCAGAGGCAATGTTATTCCAGCATGTTGACAACATGTTGTGGCAATCACGCGGATTAATCAATGCGTTAATGGTGCCTGTTATTGGTGTGGCTATATCCCGTCATCCAGAATGGTCATCTGGAATATTTCTTTCAAGGCGAGTGGTTTTTCACACCACAACTTTACTTGGCGGAGGTATTTACTTACTGGTTATAGGTTTTGGCGGATATTATGTAAGAAATTTTGGTGGTGGGTGGGGAGTTATAGCTCAAACATTATTTATGTTTGGGGCGATTATCATTCTTGCGTTAATACTGTTTTCAGAAACATTACGGGCAAAATTAAGGGTGCTTATTAATAAGCATTTTTTTCATTATAAATATGATTATCGTGATGAATGGCTACGATTCATTTATGTTCTATCTTCCTTTGATGAAACTATCCCCTTACCAACGCGCAGTATACAGGCTATTGCTCAAATTATTGAAAGTCCAGGTGGAATGCTGTGGATGAAACGTGATAACAATATATATCTTCCTGTTGCTCGATGGCATATGGCTGCAGTTTATGATTCTGAAAATGCAGACACGGATTTCATTAAGTTTATGGAGGAGCATGACTGGGTGATAAATCTGGATGAGTTTGAATGGAATCCCGGCGTTTATCGGAGTCGAGGATTTTTTTCATTGCCGGACTGGTTGCGTTCTATGCAAAACGCATGGTTGGTAATGCCGTTAATTCTACAGGATAAAATGCTTGGTTTTGTTGTTTTGACGCATGCCAAAAACAGGCGGCATAATTTTAACTGGGAAGATACTGACTTATTGAAAATTGCCTGCCGACAGGCTGCGAGCTATCTCGCTCAGCATGAAGCAGCTCAAGCATTGTCTGAAGTGCGACGTTTTGATGATTTCAATAGATTGTCCACTTATATGGTACATGATCTTAAAAATATGATTGCACAGCTGTCACTGATTGTCAGTAATGCGGCCAAACATAAAAACAATCCGCTTTTTGTTGATGATGTGGTGAGCACGGTCGAAAATTCAGTAACAAAAATGAACCGTTTGTTGAGCAACTTAAAAGACGATGTGCGTGGCAGTGAAGATAAGGAAGATATTGATATTTGTTGTCTGATTAGACGCGAAGTGGACAATCGGAAGCGAGCCGGCAATACGCCAAATATTGAGTTAATCTGTGTTGATGAGAAAATAATTTCAACGGCAAACCATGACAGACTGGCATCTGTTATCAGTCATATAATTCAAAATGCGCAGGATGCAACACCGGTGAGTGGAAATATTACGATTAAACTGCACAAGCATATAAATCATGCCATTATTGAAATCGAAGATACCGGGTGCGGAATGGATGAGAGCTTTATCAGCACACGTTTGTTCCGGCCATTTGAAACGACTAAAGGAAAGTCAGGAATGGGTATTGGTGTTTTTGAGGCTCGAGAGTTCTTGCAACGACTTGGGGGCGATATTGAGGTTGAAAGCGAAATGGGCAAAGGAACCTTATTCAGACTCCACCTACCCCTTTCTCGTGTAAAATGAGCATAATAGTTTGGTGTGCGGTTGATTGTGCTCGATAAAAATATGGTTATATTGGGGTAATGATATGGCAAAAACGGAAAAAATAGATAAACAATTGTTGATTGTAGAAGATGATTTAGGTTTACAGAAACAGTTGCGCTGGTATTTTGAAGATTTTGAAGTTTTTGTTGCAAGTGATCGCCTTTCTGCAATTGAAATTGTAAAAAAGAAAAAGCCGGCAATTGTAACGCTGGATTTAGGCTTGCCACCGGATCCTGATGGAAGTACAGAAGGTCTGGCCTGCCTTGATGAAATTCTCTCAATTGCGCCGTCTACAAAAATCATTATCGTCAGCGGAAATGAAGATCGTGAAAACGCAGTGAGGGCAGTGTCTGGTGGGGCCTATGATTTTTATCAGAAGCCGGTGGAGTCTGATGTGCTAGGACAGATTGTGAGTCGTGCTTATCATGTTTATACACTTGAAGAAGAAAATCAGCGTCTTTTAACGGTACAGAAAAAAATGCCCTTAGACGGCATTGTGGCCAGCAGTCCACAGATGTTTTCTGTTTGCCAGATGGTTGAGAAAGTTGCGCCCTCCAATGCCAGTGTTCTGATCTTAGGTGATAGCGGTACAGGTAAGGAACTTTGTGCGAAAGGCCTGCATGCCAAGAGCGGTTTTTCAGAAGGCAATTTTGTTGCTATTAACTGTGCGGCGATTCCTGAAAATTTACTTGAAAGTGAATTGTTTGGCTATGAGAAAGGTGCCTTTACTGGCGCCTCAAAAATGACACCGGGAAAAATCGAGTTTGCTCATAACGGTACTTTATTTCTGGATGAAATGGGGGATCTGCCTTTAACCTTACAGGGGAAATTATTACGTTTTCTTCAGGAGCGGGTGGTTGAACGCATTGGTGGTAGAGAAGAAATTCCAGTGAATGTTCGGGTTATATGTGCCACTCATCGACACCTTGAAGAAAGAATTAAAGCGGGTGAGTTCCGTGAAGATCTTTATTATCGAATCAATGAAATTTGCATTAATATGCCGCCCCTGCGCAGTCGACAAGGCGATGTGTTATTGCTGGCGCGTTCCTTTCTGGATCTGTTTAATAAAGAACAGGGGAAACGTCTTTCAGGCTTTTCCAAAGAAGCTATTTCGGCAATGGATGCGCATCCCTGGCCCGGAAATGTTCGCGAGTTACGTAACCGAGTTAAACGTGCGATCATTATGGCCGATGGAAAACAGATCACGCTGGCTGATTTAGAATTGCAGGCTAGTGATGTTCAGGAAAACCAAAGTTTTGATCTGAGAACGATACGAGAGGCGGCTGAGCGAACCGCCATTTCACATGCACTGAGTAATGTGGGTGGAAAAGTTGGCCCTGCTGCTGAACTTCTAGGTGTTAGCCGACCGACCTTGTATGATCTGATTAAAAAATTAGATATTAAAATATAAATAAATATTTAAGTAAGCTGGCATTCTGTAGGTTCTCGACTTCAGCTATCTTTCCAATATTAACCTTATGGCTCATGATCTTTGCATGAGATTTGAATTTTAAATTAAGCACTTATTATTAAAAATTATGCGTTACATTGTACTCGATACTGAAACTACCGGACTGGAACCCAGCCAGGGTCACCGCATCATTGAGATTGGTTGTGTTGAAGTAATCAACCGCCGGATCACCGGAAAAAACTACCATCAATATCTTAATCCTGATCGTGAGATCGACGAAGGCGCGATTGAGGTGCATGGTATCAGTAACGAGATGCTGGAAGATAAGCCGCGCTTTGCCGATATTAGTGAAGAATTTCTTGATTTTATTCACGGTGCTGAGTTGGTAATTCACAATGCCCGGTTTGATGTGGGTTTTATTAATCATGAATTGAAGTTACTGGATAAGACGGCTTCCCCGGTAACGGAGATATGCTCGGTGCTTGATACTTTGGCCCTGGCGCGGAAGATGCACCCTGGGCAGAAGAACAGTCTCGATGCTCTCTGTAAACGTTATTTCATAGATAACTCCGCGCGCGAGTTACACGGTGCCTTGCTTGATGCTGAAATTTTAGCAGAAACCTGGCTGGCGATGACCGGGGGGCAGACCCGTTTATCATTAGGTGGACAGGAAGAGTCCGGCCAGCAACAGAGTAGTGAACGTCGCCCACTGGCTGCGGATCGTCCGGCCATAAAAGTCATTTATCCCAGTGAGCTGGAAGAAAAAGCACATCAGGAACGGTTGCAGGCCATAGATAATAAGAGTGCCGGTGGTTGTATCTGGATGCAGCCTAAAGTAGAAACAGAAACCTAAATTCCCTACATGAGCTCAGCATTAATATAAAGATGCAGCCAGATACTTGCGGCATATCCGAGGGCAATCGCCCAACTCCATTTTAGATGGCCGAAAAAGGTATACATTCCCCGTGTCTGTCCCATCAGTGCCACCCCGGCAGCTGAACCAATAGATAGCAGACTACCGCCCACCCCGGCCGTCAGGGTTACCAATAACCATTGTCCCAGTGACATATTTGGCTCCATACTCAGTACCGCAAACATTACCGGGATATTATCAATAATGGCGGAAATGATCCCGACCATAATATTCGCATTAGTAGCACCAAGATCGTGGTACATAAATTCTGAGATATTGGCGAGGTAGCCAATAGTGCCAAGGCCACCCACGCAGAGTACGACGCCGTAAAAGAACATCAGCGTATCCCATTCTGCTCGCGCCAGAATATGGAAGATATCGAATGGCGCTTCCTCGGCATCCGTCTCCGAGTAGGGGAGGCAACAGCTTCCCTCATCCGGTGTGGCGGCCTGTTCATGTGGATGACTGCTTTGGCGTTTCAGATAAAAACCGTAGAACTTCAGTATCCCGAGGCCGGTCATCATTCCCAGCACGGGTGGCAGATGCAGAAAGTTATGCACACTCACGGTCATACTAATGGTCAATAGAAACAGGCCAATGACAACCAGCCCTCCTTGTTTG